>Ga0209284_10004521_pt1 | contig 15544 bp, 8 predicted proteins | sample FRY03_FD_187211 | JGI IMG/M metagenome (GOLD analysis project Ga0209284, IMG submission 187211) | Freshwater microbial communities from Lake Fryxell liftoff mats and glacier meltwater in Antarctica - FRY-03 (SPAdes) (version 2) | ecosystem: Environmental > Aquatic > Freshwater > Ice > Glacier... | reverse complement strand
TCTGCGTCGCTACCCAGTTCGGAGCTGGCCGCGCTCAAAGTCCAAGTGCAACACCTTCTCTGAGGAGAATCTGCTGCATGCCCAAGACCTACAACCATCTGAGCCTGGAGGAGCGAGCGGTGATGCAAGTCATGCTTGATCACGACTACAGCTTGCGGGCAATTGCCCGCAAGCTGTGCCGCAGCACCTCGACCATCTCGCGCGAACTCGTGCGCAGCGGCGGCGCTGTGACTGACCCACTGGCAGCACCTGCCCCTGGTCGCCCGCGCACAGCCTGTGGCTACCGCTGCGCCAAGGCCCACCAGCGCGCCCAGCGACTGGCCCGCAAAGCCCGCGTAGCTTGCAAGATGGTCCACGGCAACCCCCTGTGGGATCGGGTGATCGAGACACTGCGCGGGGGCCTCTCGCCCGAGCAGGCAAGCGGCATACTCCAGCGCATGCCCGATGCTGCGCGCATCAGCCACGAGACGATCTACACCGCGCTGTACGCCATGCCCAGGGGTGAGCTGCGCCGTCAAATTCTGGAGCTGCTACCGCGTGGTCACAAGAGTCGGCGACCGCGCAGTGCTGGTACCGATCGCCGAGGCCTGATGCCCGGGGCCACCAGCATTGACGAGCGTCCCACCGACATCAACGAGCGATTGGTGCCAGGCCACTGGGAGGGTGACCTCATCAAGGGGGCGAGAAACCAGTCGCAGATCGGAACCCTGGTGGAGCGCAAGACCTTGTTCACCGTCTTGGTGGCGCTGGACAACGCCACGGCTGAGCACACAGCGCAGCGCTTTGGCTTTGTGCTCAACCGATTCGATGCGGCCCTGCGCCTGAGCATGACGTACGACAACGGGCGCGAGATGGCGCACCACCAGGCGCTGTCTCAGGCCACCGGCATCCAGGTGTACTTTGCGCACCCCTACAGCCCGTGGGAGCGAGGCATCAACGAGAACACCAACGGTTTGCTGCGCCGCACACTGCCCAAGGGCACCGACCTGAGCGTGCACAGCCAGGCCGATCTGGACGCCATCGCCTTCCATCACAACGCCAAGCCGCGTAAATCGCTGGGCTGGAAGTCTCCTGCCGAGCTGTTCCTGCCCCCAGGCTCGTTCGACTTCCAAGCCTACTGGGCCACTATCATCAACCCCGTTGCACTTGGGGCTTGAATGCGGCCTCACCGACGATTGGCGAGAGAAGCAATACTCTGCCCAAAAATGGTTCCATTTGAGCCTGCGCATGCAAAAACAAATATGCGCCGAATGAATTTGCAATTACGCGCGCGCTGTCATTCCAAAAATGGTCTTGGAGATCTGCCGCAACTGTGTCAACCTGATCTTTAAACGGCATGCTCCGGAACTCGTCAACTGTCTCGCGTCCCGCGATGTCCAAGCCACGGGATGTCAACGCGGCGCCCAAGCCTGTTGAAAGCCTACCGCCGTATCCGGGCAGGTAATAAACAGCGTTCTCCATGTTCATGGCGCAACCAATTACCGCAGAATCAGAAGCTGTGGAATCGCGTCAGATCCGCACCACACGACTGCATTTTGGTGAAATCTTCGGCCGAGAGTCTTAGCGGCCTCAAGCGATAGACCAAAAACCAAAAAGCTCGGCTCCCCTGGCCATTCACCCGTGGGGTGCTTGCCCTCACCTGGTAGGTAATTAAGGCTTCGTACGCCAAGCTCACGAAGCAATTGCTCCTGCAGTTTGAGGTTTTCCCCATCGCTAAGCAACACCCCGTTGGGGTTGCAAGCCGTGATGAAAACGCAAGTTTCAGCCCCAAAGGCTTTGCAGAGCTCCGCCAATACTGGATTACGTACATCTATACGCAAGACCAGTGACGGGTCAATCTCGACGCGGAAATCTGTCTCCCGATATGCCTGGACCGTCTCCGGCGAAATTACTGATTCAACTTGCAAAACAACTCACCCCTTCATTTAACGTACAGCTAGCAGCAACAACTACATCATGCATCAAAATGATAGAGTGGAGTGTCTGAATCTGCTAAAGTAGAACCCATACTATTTGAACAAGGACGCATTTGTGGTCACAAAGAGAGTTGCAGCCCAGCTAGACGACCTCTCCCAAGGCCAGCGGGAGCGATTGTCGTTCATCGAATTCAAAGCGTACTTCTGTGCAGACCTGTCCCGTGCGGACATCGAAAGGCGCTTCGGGGTCAAGCCTGCGGCCACCGCTCGTGACCTGGCCACCTACCGCCGCCTTGCACCGCGCAACCTCATTTATGACCCAGCGCAGCGCCGCTACGCCACCACTGACCAGTTCTCGCCGTTGTTCGAACACACCGCTGAGCGCGTGCTCACTTGGTTTAGATCCGGGTTTGGAGATGGCCTAGACCTCAAGCTGCGACGCTCAGTCCCTTGTGAAACCGCCAGCGATCTGGTCAAGCCAGACTTAGAGACACTGGCCGTGCTGACGCGCGCAATTGCCAACAAACGCCAGGTCAAAGTTAGCTACCTCTCTGTTGCCTCAGGCGCATCAGCGAAAACTCTGAGCCCTCTGGCCCTTGCTGACACTGGCTTACGTTGGCATTTACGCGCCTACGATTGCGAGCGCCAGCGTTTTGCCGACTTCTCTTTGACTCGGATCGTCAAAGCAAAAAACCTGAACAAGGCGATACCAGAAGTGCAGCAAATTGAGTCCGACGCACAGTGGGCTCGCATTGTTCGACTTGAGATGGTCCCGCACCCTGGGCTAGAACATCCCAAAGCTGTCGAAGCTGACTTTCGCATGGAAAAAGGGATGTTCAGTATTGACATGCGAGCCCCTTTGGTGGGCTACGCGCTGCGGCGCTGGTCGGTTGACTGCACGACGGACCACAGTTTGGACTGTAAAGAACACCATTTATGGCTGCGTAATCATCAGACGCTTTACGGTGTGGAGAGTGCTGCGCTGGCTCCTGGCTCTGTCACCAAGGTTGGAGCGCCACGTGATAAATGAATTAGAAAAAATCGTCAACGAGTTGAGTTCATTGCAAAGCAAGCTTGTACTTCTGATCGGTCCGCCAAACTCAGGCAAGACGGCATTGCTGCAAACTCTCGCAAAAAGCAGAAGTGTCGAGCTACTCAACGTCGGTGCAAAGCTGGGCAGTCAGCTTGCGAGTCTGCCGCAAAGACAGCGCCGCCTGCAGACCACAACGCTGCTTCGCGAATTAGCCAATCAGCATGTGAGTGGTGGTTTACTGCTACTTGATAACCTCGAACTCTTGTTCGATCAGTCCCTCCAGCTTGATCCCATTGATCTGCTGAGGCGACACGCACACGCTATCCGCGTTGTGGCGGTTTGGCCAGGAGAGCTTCGCAATGGTCGCCTGACCTATGCCGACATGGTGCACCCAGAACACCAGGACTACAGCCTTGCTGGCTTGGTCCCATTTCATATTCAGTAAAAGAAAAGAGAGAACAACATGCGCTATGGCGATCTCATTCAATTTGAACCTATCGAATCGGTCATTCAACTGCTAGATGCCAATCGGCCGAACGAAGCCAAAAAGCTCGTGGCAACCTACGTTATGTCTGACGACATGGCTGAACGGATTACCAAGCAGATCATTCCACAGCTTTCATTCGACGAGTCTGTCGATCACATGGGCGTGTTGGTGGTTGGCAATTACGGCACCGGTAAGTCACATTTGATGTCGGTGCTTTCACTCGTGGCCGAAGACGCGACCTATCAGCCGATGATTCGTCACCCCAAAGTGGCCGAAGCTGCCGGGGCGATCGCAGGCAAGTTCAAAGTCCACCGCATTGAGATCTCGAGCCAGATGTCCCTGAGGGAAATCATCACGCAAGAGCTCGAGAGTTTTCTTGAAAAAAATGGCGTGAGCTACACATTCCCCCCGGCTGACAAAGTAGTCAATAACAAGGCCGCCTTTGAGGAAATGATGGGGGCATTCGCCGAGGTTCATCCCAACCACGGCGTCTTGTTGGTCGTCGATGAGTTTCTTGACTACCTGCGGTCACGCAAGGATCATGACCTGGTGCTGGATCTGTCATTTCTGCGCGAGATTGGCGAAGTCACTAAACACCTGCGGTTTCGCTTCGTGGCAGGTGTGCAGGAGGCTATTTTTGACAGCAATCGCTTTCAGCATGTTGCCGACAGCCTGCGCCGGGTTAAGGATCGTTTCACCCAGGTGCTGCTGGCACGCCAAGACGTGAGCTTTGTGGTCGCTGAGCGCTTGTTGAAGAAGACAGTTGATCAGCAGAACAAGATTCGCACATACCTCACCAAGTACGCAAAGTTCTACAGCTCACTGAATGAGCGCATGGATGAATATGTAAGGCTGTTTCCTGTTCATCCGGAATACATCGGTACCTTCGAGCGACTGATCTTCACTGAAAAGCGGGGTGCACTGGTTACCCTGCGGGACCAGATTCAAGCCGTCCTGAATCTGGACGTACCCGACGATCGCCCAGGCCTCATTGGTTACGACAAATTTTGGGAGACTGTCACTTCGAACTCCGTGTTGCGCTCCGACCCCAGCATCGGCCCCGTTCTCAAGGTGTCCGAAGTGCTGACGGAGCGCGTGCTTAAGGCCTTCACTCGTCCACCTTACAAAGCAATGGCACTGCGCGTGATCGCCGGGCTATCGGTCCATCGGCTCACCACTGGTGGCGACATCTACGTCCCAGTTGGCCCCACCGCTGTCGAACTACGCGACACACTGTGCCTCTACCAGCCGGGCATTGAAGACTTGGGCGGTGACCCTGCAGACGACTTGCTCACAGCCGTCCAGACGACTCTGCGTGAAATAGTGAAGACGGTAAACGGACAGTTCATATCCAAGGCTCCTGACACTGAACAGTATTACCTCGATCTAAAAAAGGACGTCGACTACGACGCACAGATCGACAAGCGAGCAGAGGCTCTTTCCGACGACGCGCTGGACCGTGCTTATTACAGTGCCGTCAAACAGTTAATGGAGCGCACCGACGACAACACCTACGTCACTGGTCACCAAATTTGGCAGTACCAAATTGAGTGGCAAGACCGTCGCGTGGACCGCAATGGCTACCTGTTCTTTGGCGCGCCCAATGACCGGCCCACAGCCCAACCCGAACGCGATTTCTACGTTTACTTCATTCAACCATTTGATCCGCCGCGCTTCCGCGACGAGAGCAAATCAGACGAAGTATTCATCCGCCTCAAGGGCCTCGATGAAGCGATCAAGCGCCACCTTGCGTTCTATGCCGCTGCGCAAGAATTGGCAGACAACGCGAGTGGCGGTGCCAAGGCAGTCTACTTAGATAAGGTAAAGGCGGCTCTGCAAGACATGAGCAAATGGCTCAAAGAGAAGCAGATGACAGCTTTTGAGGTTACCTACCAAGGAAAGACCAAAACTCTCCAAGGTTGGGCCACAGGAGTCAATATTCGGGACAGGCTGCGCCTTGGAGGAGATGAGCGCGCCAACTTTAGGGACATCATCAACGTTGTTTCCGGTCTGGCACTCACCCAGAGGTTTGCTGACGTTGCACCGGGATACCCAACGTTCCCTGTGCTGGTGACTGAGTTGAATCGGAAGCAACTGATAGGCAATGCCCTCAAGGCACTGGCCGGTGGCACACGAACCAAAGACGCAAACGCAATTCTTGACGCCCTGGAAATGCTCGATGGCGATCGTATTGAGCCTGGACGCTCACGCTATTCACAGGAGGTCTTAAGCCGCCTGAAGGCCAAGGGACATGGTCAGGTACTGAACCGCAGCGAGCTGCTAAGTGGGCAAACTGATGTGGAGTATTTCCACCCAGACAAATTCCGCCTGGAGCCCGACTTATTGGTGGCGGTGTTGGGCAGCCTGGTCTATTCCGGGGATGTTGTGCTGGCCATAACTGGCGACAAAGTCGACTCCGGCAAGATCGCGCTCTTGGCCGACCGCTCGCTTGAAGAGCTCAAGCAGTTCAAACACGTCGAGGCACCCAAAGAAATTAATGTCGCAGTTCTACGGTCATTGTTCGAGCTTCTAGGCCTGTCGCCAGGTTTGGCGCAACTGGCAACGCAAGGATCCGAGGAACCCGTAAAGCAGCTTCTGGAAGCAGTCACCAAGCTTGTCAGTCGCGTCTTGACCGCAGGCACTGATCTGCAGGGAAAACTTACGTTCTGGGGTAAACCGCTGCTCACAGAAGATGAGATCCGCGATTGGCGCAACCGCCTGGAAGCGCTAAAGACCTTCACTGAAGGCCTGACACCCTACAACACAGTTGGCAAGCTAAAGAACCTGCGCATCGGCTCAGATGATATCGACGCGCAGAAGAAGAATCTTGAGGTTCTGTCTGCAGTTGAAAAGTTGTTGGATTTGATTGCTGAGTTGGGCAGCACGGCTGCCTACCTCTCACAAGCGGAAATGGTACTGACCAGCGATCACGCTTGGGTAAAACAGGCACAAGCCGCTCGCAAAGAGATTCTTGACAAATTGGCAGTGGATCTAAACGCACAGCACGCATCCGAATACCGCCAGACCCTTGCCCAACTCAAGAAGGATTACCTGACAACCTACGCTGCCCAACACAGTAAGGCACGCCTGGGAGTGGCTGAGGACAAAACCAAGTCAGCCCTTGGCAAAGACTCGCGGTTGGTTGCGGTGCGGGCGTTGGCCACAGTCGCAATCATGCCGACCAGCCAACTGACCGCTTTTGAAGACAAGCTCGGCAAGCTTAAAAGCTGCGCTTCCTTGGTGGACGCCGAGTTGGCTGCAAGCCCCTATTGCCCTCACTGTGGGTTCCGCCCTGCAAACGAACAAGGCGACTTCCTGCCAGCCGCAAGCACGCTGAAACAACTGGACGATGAGCTCGATAAGTTGCTGGATGGTTGGCAGCAAACCTTGCTTGAAAACATTGATGACCCGATTACACCCGTTGACCTTGGCTTGCTGAAAAAAGCCTCCGACCGAGACCTGATCAAGAAGTTCATTGCGTCGAAGAAGCTTCCTGACCCGGTACCTCCAGACTTTGTCAGTGCCATTCAAGAGGCACTTTCTGGTCTGGAAAAAGTCGATATCAGTGGCGACGACATTAAGAAGGCGCTTCTACAAGGTGGCTCACCCGCAACGCCAGAAGACCTGCGCAAGCGTTTTGAGACATTCCTTACGGAACGCTGCAAGGGCAAGGACGCCAGCAAGCTGCGCTTCGTGGTGGAGTGACCGTGAGCAGCCCACATTCGGCGCGACACATACAGAGCTGGATTCCACCAAGCTTTGTGTGGGCAATCGCGCCTGACATCTTCTTCATTGACGTACCTCAAAACGACCCAGACGTCGTCGAGTTCATATCGACGGGCGTTCGCGAGGTCACTGTTCACGGCACAAAGGTAACCGCGCGAGCCATTGCTGCGTTGATTGGCAAAGGCACTTTTCGGGGTCAATTGGAAGAAGCCGTTTGGGATCAAGCCAAACTCAAACCAACCGGCTCTCGAATCAAGGCAGGTACAACAGTTGATGCCTATTGCCACGGAGTGTTCCTACTACCGGGCGAGAAGACACTGTGCTTGGTGGTGGGTCGCACAAAACCCGCTTCTTCGAATACATGGATAGCTCCCACATTGAAAGCCGATATCGATGCGCTGATGCTGGCGCACAAGGCCAAGGTTGCGGAATTCGACGAAGGCATCAAGGCCAAGAAACAAGCTAACGAGGCGCTCAAGGAGCGATACCAAGCTGACAACAGTTTTGGGGCGTGGGGAGATGTAGCGATTGCCGTCGAGGAAATGTATCAACGTCCAATAGTGACTGTTGAACCTCTGCTTCAATCACTGCCGCTTGCTGCGAAATACCCGCAGCCAATATCGGGAGACCCTGACAAAGTCGCACGCGCTGCAACCACTGCGATTGCTGCATCTGGCTGGCTACCCACCCGCGATGGAAACTACGTCGGCATTCTTCCCTTGCATGTAGGTCGCCGAGCGCAGGGCCTTGTGTCATGGGTACCCCACACCGGCTTACCCTCGTACCCCGAGGTCCGTTGGGCAGTTCAACGTAGGCTGCCTTCTGCGTTGAGCAAGCCGAGAAGCCAGACCATTTCCCGCTCCGAATTCGACACAGAGCTCAAAGTACCCGACGACTTGGTTCAGGTAAACGGGTTTGATCCAAACTCGACTGACCTTCAAGACGCCTTGGAAGAAGTTCAGCTCGACCAGGGCGACTTCCGCAGCCGCGTTGACGACGTACGCAAAGCCGCCAAGACGCACGGCTTCGAAGCGATTGCGTGGTATCAGCCGTATCACGTCTGGTCAGAATATACGTGGGGAATTTATTTCGATGCCCGAAAGCTTGATGACCTGGCACTGAGTTTTCTGGACGACTTCAAGTCGCACCGCGTACAGGGCTCACACAGCCTTGCCGCGCTGCTGGCATTTGGCCTGACCTACGCCCACGAGCTGTTCCATGCCCGCGTCGAGGCCGCACTCTCCTGGGCAGAGATCAACGCCCAGCAACCCCGGCACCTGCGCTACAAGGAGCGCGTCTACCAGGCGCTGCGCGAAACCCCTGAGTGGCGCGAAGAGGCGCTGGCCAACTGGTCAGCATGGAACTGGTTCAAGACACCGGGCGTCCAGTCACTGGTCGCACGCATGGCGTCGAACGCAGATGGCCTGGAGCGCGTCGTGGAAGCGTCGCTGGACCTGGCCCCACCGGGCTATCAGGAATGGCGGCTTGGCCATCAGCTGGGCACCTGGCGCACTTTCGCCAACCAGCTCAGCACAGGCAACCCAAAGATCACCACAACCGGCATCGGTCTGCCGCTTGAAAGCGCGCTCACCGGCCCGCTGCCATTTGACTTCTTGCCCGCCGACATCCCGCTGCGCTTTGTAGGCCCTGGCGTCATTGCCGATCGTCTGCAAAGCCACCCAGCGACTTTCAACGTACCGCCGCGTCGCGAGCTTGAACGAGCGCTCAAACATTTCCGCCACAGCCTCGACGCATCGGGCGGCAAAGGCGGTCACCAGAAGTGGACGGGGCCGGACCACCGTGCCTTCATTCTCCCCACGCGAGATCCGGTGAGCACGGGCGTCTTCAAGACGTTTCTGCACCATGTTGGGATCGACAAAGCCACCTACGTGCGCCAGGTGCGCCCCAATCTCTGAATTCGGACTGGATCTATGAACGACCTATACAAAGACCAAAAAGCACCAAGCGGGCCAGTCGACTGTCTGGGGCTCAAATTCCCGAGTGAACAGGCCAGGCGCGAGCACTTCCTGAAGCTGCTGGCCGAAAAACTGAAAGATCCAGCCTTTCACAAAACGGAAGGGTTCCCGCAGGGTACGGACGAAGCCATCCTGGCAATGTCCGACCCACCGTACTACACGGCGTGCCCGAACCCATTTCTAGAAGACTTCGTGCGGCAATACGGCAAACCTTACGACCCAAGCGAAAAGTACAGTCGCGAGCCCCAAACCGTAGATGTGACAGTTGGCAAAACTGACGCACTTTATAAAGCCCACTCATATCACACCAAGGTGCCGCATCTGGCCATCGTGCCGTCGATCCTGCATTACACGGAACCAGGCGACATCGTTCTCGACGCTTTCGGTGGCTCGGGGATGACGGGTGTTGCCGCAAATTGGTGTGGTTTGGCCCCTGCAACCTATCGCCATGAACTGGAGACGGAGTGGAAAAAACTTGGTAAACCTGCGCCTAAATGGGGAGCGCGGCGTGCCGTCATCAATGACTTGTCGCCCGCAGCCACCTTCATCGGTGCCAACTACAACATTCCGTTTGATGTGGAAGCCTTCGCTAAACTAGGCAAGCAACTTCTCAAAGAGCTGGAACACGACATCGGCTGGATGTACGAAACGACCCATACAGATGGCAAGACGAAGGGGCGGATTGAGTACACGGTGTGGAGCGAAGTATTCACCTGCCCGCATTGCGCTGGAGAGGTCAACTTCCTTGATGAGGCATTGGACGAGGAGACCAAACGGGTCCGAGACGACTTTCCTTGTCCGCATTGCGGCGCAGAACTTACCAAGAAGAAGCTCGAAAAGCTCTTTGAAACGACAGTCGACCCCGTTTCAGGGAAAGCCCTCAAAACTGCCAAACGGGTGCCAAGCCTGATCTTCTATGTAGCCGGTGGCAAAAAGTATCAAAAGAAACTCGGCACCTTCGATCGTGAGGTCTTGGGCAAAATTGCAGCACTGCCTTTCCCTGCCACCTTGCCAGCGGACCGCATGATGCATGCCCCGGAGGAGCAGCAGAAATGGGGCGACAAATGGCGCGCTGGATCGGCCTCCTTTTCGCACGTTCATCAACTTTTTCTCCCCCGTGCCGGGAAAGCCATTGGGAAGCTGTGGGAGAAAGCCAATGCAAACCCAGATCTTCGCATTCGCGCTTTCCTGTTATTTATGGTCGAACAATCTATTCCCGGCTTGTCGGTTTTGAATAGGTACAGGCCGACTGGTTTTTCTCAGGCAAGCCAGTACATGACGGGCGTTTACTACGTCGCCTCACAGCATTCTGAATGCAGTCCTTGGTATAACTTGGGTGGCAAACTCGACCGTCTGGTCAAGGCATTCCACGATTACAAAGTCGGCGCTGGCAATACGGCGATCACGACCGGCACGGCAGCACACCTTGGACTACCCGACAGCAGTATTGATTACATCTTCACCGACCCACCTTTTGGAGACAACCTCGCTTACTCCGAGCTAAATTTTATCGTCGAGGCTTTCCATCGCGTATTTACGCATCAAACGCACGAAGCTGTCATGAGTGACAGCCAGCAAAAGGGTTTGCACGAGTACTACCGTTTAATGAAATCTTGTTTTGCCGAATATTACCGCGTGCTCAAACCGGGACGCTGGATGACGGTTGTCTTTTCAAACACCCAGGCTGCAGTTTGGAATGGAATCCGAACCGCTCTACAGGAGGCGGGGTTCGTCATTGCCAACGTTTCTGCACTCAATAAGGTTCAGGGCAGCTTCAATGCAGTTTCAAACGCAACCTCTGTTAAACAAGACTTGGTCATCACGGCCTATAAACCAAATGGCGGACTGGAGGCGCGGTTCATCAAAGCGGGAGGTCAAGTCAACTCTGTGTGGGATTTTGTTCGAACGCACCTGGGGTATCTGCCGTCCGTCAAGATGAAGGGTGGTGAACTTGAATTTATTCAGGAGCGCGACCCGCGAATCATCTTTGACCGAATGGTGGCGTGGTTCGTAAAACACGGTTTCCCCGTGCCCCTGTCCAGCCAGGAATTCCAAGCTGGCCTCAGCCAGCGTTTTGAGCCAAGAGATGGGATGATTTTTCTGCCAGACCAAGCCGCTGAGTACGACAAGAAGCGGTTGCAGGTTGCGGTTGCGCCGCAAATGGAAATGTTCGTTTCTGACGAGCGCAGCGCCATCGACTGGCTATCTGATTTCTTGAAGAAGCGCCCGTCCACCTATTCTGAGATCACCCCGGATTACATGCCCATAGTGGGTGTAGCGAAGAAGAAGGGGGAAATCATTCCGGAACTCAGCCGGTTGCTAGATGAAAACTTTATTCAGTTTGACGGAAAAGGAGAAGTCCCAAGCCAGATTCACAGCTACCTGTCCACTAACCACAAAGATCTACGTGGGTTAGAGAAGAACAGCCCATCTCTGGTGACCAAGGCCAAGGACCGATGGTACGTACCAGACCCGAACAAGGCGCAGGACCTGGAGATGCGACGCGAGAAGGCACTGCTGAAGGAGTTCGAGGGCTACCAAGCAACAACGGGTCGTAAGCTGAAGGAGTTTCGCCTCGAGGTACTGCGCGCTGGCTTCAAGGCGGCGTGGGGCGCCAAAAACTACAAGGCAATCATTGCGATCGCCCAGAAAATCCCTGAAGAAACGCTGCAAGAGGACGAGAAGCTACTGCTTTGGTACGACCAGGCGCTAACGCGCTCGGAGGCCGTGGCCTGATGGCAGAGAGCGGGCATGCCATAGGCGCTTGGTGCTGGCACAGCCGCCAAGCAGTGCCCTGCCGCGTGGTGGACAGGCAAGACATGTGGGGTGAAACCGCTTATCGCGTGTGGCTGCCCACCAAAGACGCTGTGGTACGCGCACGCGCTCAAGATTTGGCCAGGCTAGACAGCGTTCAGCCAACGGCTTCGCACATCCTCCATACCGCGTCGGCAGCCAAGCTACTAGACGCCTTGGAAGACAACCTCCTGCTGGCACCCATTCAGTCCAGCGTGGTTCCGCTGCCGCACCAGCTCTACGCGCTCAACCGCGCCATGAGCCAGCACCGCATCCGCTACCTGCTGGCGGACGAGGTGGGCCTGGGCAAAACCATTGAGGCGGGGCTGATCTTGCGCGAACTGAAACTTCGCGGCATGGCCCGGCGTGTGCTGGTGGTGGCTCCTAAGGGCCTGGTACGGCAATGGCAGGCCGAAATGCGCCTGCACTTTAACGAGAAGCTGCAATACATAGATCCGGCAGAACTGGCCGCTTTTCGGCAATGGCGCAACGACGAGGAAAACCTCTGGCGACTGCATCACCAAGTGATCTGCTCGCTGGACTCGGTGAAACCCATAGAAAGCCGCAAAGGCTGGAGCCTGGAGCAGCTGAATAATTACAACCGCGAGCGCTTTGAGGATTTGATTTCAGCGTCGTGGGATCTGGTGATCATTGATGAATCTCACCGCATGGGCGGCAGCACCGACCAGGTGGCACGCTACAAGCTGGGCGCAGCGCTGGCAGAAGCGGCACCCTACCTGCTGCTGCTGTCAGCTACTCCACATCAAGGCAAGACTGACCAATTTCTGCGCTTGATGCAGTTGATTGACCGCGACTCGTTCCCCGATGAAGGCAGCGTGAGCCGAGATCGCGTGCGGCCCTTCGTCATCCGCACCGAGAAGCGCAACGCGATTGATGCCGAGGGCCTGCCACTGTTCAAGCCGCGGCTCACCCGGCTGCAGGCCGTGGCATGGCAAGACCGGCATGCTGCCCAGCACCGGCTGTATGAGGCTGTGACCGACTACGTGCGCCATGGTTACAACCAAGCACTGGCCGCAAAGCAGCGGCACATCGGGTTCTTGATGATTCTGATGCAGCGGCTGGTGACCTCCAGCACCGCTGCCATTCGGACAACCCTTGAAAGACGCCAATTACTGCTCAATGAGCCCCAACCACAGGCCTCGCTATTCGACGCGACCGAATTGGACGAATGGGCCGAGCTGGACGGTCAGAGTCAGGTAGACATTGCGGTGCAAACGTCTGGCTGGGCGCAAGAGAAAGCCGAGGTAGACATGCTGTTGACCCTGGCTCGGGAAACCGAGGCTCAAGGCACGGATGCAAAGGCTGAGGCGCTGTTGGAGCTGATTTATAAGCTGCAGCAAGAGGAAAACGACCCAGCCATGAAGGTGTTGATCTTCACGGAATTCGTGCCAACACAGACCATGCTTGCAGGCTTTCTGGAAAGCCGAGGATTCTCGGTAGCGACGCTCAACGGGGGAATGGACCTTGACGCGCGCAGCAGAGCGCAGCAAGTGTTTTCAAACGAGGTGCGTATCTTGATTTCGACCGATGCCGGTGGTGAGGGTTTGAACCTGCAGTTTTGCCATGTCATCGTCAACTTTGACATGCCTTGGAACCCAATGCGCATTGAGCAGCGTATCGGCCGGGTGGATCGTATTGGCCAGCGCCATGTGGTTCGCGCCATCAACTTTGTTCTTGAAGACACAGTGGAGCACCGAGTTCGCCAAGTGCTGGAGACCAAGCTAGAGGTTATTGCTCAGGAGTTTGGCGTTGACAAGGCGTCTGACGTGATGGACTCAGTGGAGTCCGAACCACTCTTCGACGAGTTGTTTGTGCATGGCCTGCAAGACCCTGCTTCGATAGAAAAAGCCTGCGACGCAGTGATTGAGCAGGTCAGGGACAAGGTAGCAGAGGAAAGAAAGAACAGCGACTTGCTCACCGATGCGCATACGCTGGATGCCGACGCCGCCCGCAAGTGGCGAGACCACCCTGCACAGTTCTGGCTTGAGCGCGCCATCACCAACGGCCTACCAGCGCGCGGCGGTAGTGCTGTGAAAGCGGGAAATGCGTGGCGCGTGAAGTGGGTGGACGGCAGTGAATCGCCACGGGTGTGCTTCGACGCCAGAACGGCGGAAGAATATCCGGACATGGATTGGCTGACTTTGGAGGATCCACGCGCGCGCGCCGTCATCAGCGAATTGCCACGCTGTGTGGCTGGACAGCCGCTGCCCATCGTCAAAATTACTGGACTACCTGAAGCGGTGCAGGGTGTGTGGTCACTATGGGAGGTTAGCCTTTGCGCCGATGGATTCAACCGCAAGCGCTTCCTGCCCGTTTTCTCAACCGATGACGGCCGCACTTCTGTACCCACGGCAAAGCGCGTATGGGATTTGCTGCTGACCGAGGAAATTGAAATTACAGGAACCACCAGCGTCGAGAACGCGGTGCAGTGGTTCGATGCCTCCGTGGCTGCAGCCAAGACACAGGGTGAGCGCCTATTTTCAGATTTGATGGCCGAGCACCGCACGCGGCTGAAGGCTGAGCGTGAGCGCGCGACGTATGCCTATGGCGCGAGGTCTCAAGCGATCAGCAGAATCGGCTTGCCCGCCGTGCGCGAGCATCGCCGCAAGCGCTTGGATTCAGAGCACGCGGCACGCATGGCTGCTTTGGACGATGCGCAAGCCTGCGTGCCCGATCTCAATGCCGTAATGATGGTACGGGTGGGCTCCGCATGAATGAATGGATAGATCACATCCTGAAGGAATTCCCGTCAGATCTGGCTCGCCTGTGGATTGCCGCTGACCCGGACGACGTTCTACTGGACGAGCAGGTGCTTTCGGGTCTGCGCGAGCGGGGCTTTGAGCTGCTGCCTTTCGAAGATTCGGTGGGTTTTCGTGCAGAGTATGAAGATCGATACCGTAGCGCATGGGACAGAGGCGAGGCTGGCCCGGCCAAGGCCCTGGTTTTGCATCTGCGGGGAACCAACATTGGCGACCTTCCATGGGACTACCTAAGGCAAGCGCGCCGCGTCAGCTTGAGTCTTGCCAATCTCTTCCCCAAGCTCAGTTATCCCGTCGTTCGACAGATCGGCGCTGAACACCACGAGGCGCTGTTTGCAGCGCAGGCAAAGCATGCATCGCAGGCACTGGGCGAGTCCGCGACCAAAGAGTTCGTCCTGACCCACATCTTCAAGATCAGCCCGCACCTGATTTCGCGGCCTGAGGACTTGTGGCGAGAGTTGCTACGCTTGCACTACCGGGGCGCCGGTCTGCCCCTGGTCCTGGCAGACCATGTGGCGCATGTGCTTGGCGACCAAGCGGTGTTCAAGGATCTACCGATCAGCGAGCTGTTCGTATCAAAGAGCACCTTGCTGCGAGTCGTGCAGGACGCGTGGTACATCTACCTGTCACGTCTTGGATTGACGGGCATACGTACCGGCGAACCCACGCCAGCAGACTACTTGACGATGGCCGACGTGCCATTTGAGCACCCCGACGTACGGGTGATCGTGGACTTGTGGCCGCCGGAGCCAATATGCATGAATTTGGCCGGCTTGAAATTGCGTAGAGGTTTTTCCGCGTTTTTTACGCCTATTTGGCGTGAATCGAGGCGC
>Ga0209284_10004517_pt1 | contig 15552 bp, 20 predicted proteins | sample FRY03_FD_187211 | JGI IMG/M metagenome (GOLD analysis project Ga0209284, IMG submission 187211) | Freshwater microbial communities from Lake Fryxell liftoff mats and glacier meltwater in Antarctica - FRY-03 (SPAdes) (version 2) | ecosystem: Environmental > Aquatic > Freshwater > Ice > Glacier... | reverse complement strand
ATGAAAAATCTAGAGAGCACATGACAGACATCTTCATGGTCGATGACAATCTGCAAAACTTCCATGCTTGAAATAAAAATCAAGAAACACACAAAATCGACTGTATCAAATTTATTTTTAATCAAAAAAAAACAAACTCGTTCTTTGTTCTATTCCTTAAAGTCGTCTGTTATTGTAAATATATTTATTGTCGTTTGTAACTAGATTGGATTGACCATTATTTCCAAGAGGTTGTTTAATTTGCAAAAATCTGCCTTGTTCGCCTCGATTCTGCTCTGTACTGCGAGCGAGCGAGAATTGATCTGCAATTGCCTGTTTTTTGTTCTCAAAGTCAGTAATATAATTTTGTAGGCAAGTTTAGTATGATAAGCCTAGTCGCGCACAATGATCATACCTGAGATCAAGGCGTTGTCTGTTAATCTTGCACTTTGCAATTTTTTCCTTGATATCGTTGCGAGTCAAAGCAGCTTTCTTTGTGTTTGTTTGCTTCTTCTGTTGCATAGATTAAGTCATCATTAAAAAAACAAGACATGCTTCAATTCATCATAATAGAAACGCGGGGTGGTACCTTGTTTGATACTATATCATTGCTCTTTTCGTCTGTCTCAATCTCAGGATCACTCATCGAATCATATGGCTGCTCGTCATCTTTTTCAATCACAAGTTTTTTCGACATGATGATGTTTTTGTGGTTTTTTGTGACATTTGAAACATTGTACCTCTTTCTTTTTTTTATATAAAAGACACATTTTTTGGCATTATTTTTTGCTTTATTGTGTTCGGCTGAACTAGCGTGTATGTAAATTAAAACACGTTTTCGATGATTTGATTCATGGCATGTTACCTATAAATATATTTTGCCTCATGAACAAAATATATCCCAATCAGCATGGCCATACAAATATCATCTTTTCCTCCTGCGCTTTTGCCATTGATTGAGAGTTTCTCTTTCTGGAATGCGTTCTCGACTCTACTAAATAAGAATCCAAAAAAACTAAGCTGGTCAATCAACATAGACCTAGTGTTGTTCTTGCCCACATCGAGCCATTCTGCGTCATCGACTGCAAAAATCCGGTTATCTCGAAGCATAATATTGAGAACACTGACATAAGCTAATTTTCGGGTATGCGTTGTAAGCACTCCTATCCGGTCGACACCTGGCTCGCACATGAATTCGCAGTTTGGTATCGAGTCGCGACACTCTCGGTATACGTGCTCAGCTTCGAATCCTAGGTTCCGCTCGACTATAATATTCACAGTGCTGAAGCTATGTTCTGCAAAATTTGTTCTGACTGCACGAATATGCTCTTTAAGCACTTCAAACGTTTTGTATGGGTCTTTTGTTTGAAGGATGTCAGAGCCCAGAATCTGCTCGACGGACACAAGAAACAAAAAAAAACATTTTTAGCACATTACTCTCCTTCCAAAAATGGAACAGACGATTGCATGGAAAAATGCAGAGTCTGCAAATTAAATCTCTTCAGATGAATAATGTACTGTTCTATATTGTGTTTGCAAGACATTGTGAATTTGCATCTTTATTGATCAAAGAGATGGTCAACAACATCAAGCAATACTACGTAAAGTATACAAACACAATCCAGTGTTTGAATAGTCTCGAGTTTCTGCTGAATTCAAAACAACTTCCGCATAATCATATTGTTGTTTTGTTTTTTTTCCTCCTCTCGATTGACTCGAAAATGAGGCATTGGTTGCTGAACACCCAGCAGAATAAGAGTGACAGAGATTTCCGTGACAAAATGTTGGAGAAAAATATAGAGCTTGTAATGGGTGGTCAAAATAATTTGTCCTCGAATATAAAAAACCCGTTCTTGGGACAAAATGTTGTATTCACATCGCTGCATCCACACACTGCCGTGTCCATTTTAATGTCGATATCAAACGAGGATTTTTTCTATCCCATCATCATGCAACAGGACGCCACATCCATTGATACAGTTTTTACAAAAATCAAAAAACTTGTGTTGGTGTCTTAGATCAAGTTACCATTTTAATAAACACGATATACACAAATACATACCTTGTAAAGTCCATGTTGCATTGTAAAAGAAACAATCGCAAAGTCTGAATGTTCGCCTCCAGCAGCCGGGTCGACGGTAACAAAAAACATAGTCCCTGTCGAGACAAACAGCTGTATTGGCACGTTGAACATTCGCTTCAAATCACACTGCTTAAAACACTGGTCAATGCTGCTGAAGGCAACACCACCCATCTCTGAATTGATAAGATCCGGCCTATCGCTCATGATGATCTTGAGTCTGCGATGTTTGTCCGCATCCTGTAGTGTTGCCGCACGCGGTTACGTACCACACGCATACAATCATAACTCATGAAGCAAAAACGAACCTGCCATCTTGGAATCAGGTGTTGCATATGCATACACTCGTGTGTTTTTTCTGCATCAATGCACTGCTGACAAGCCAATGATATCTGGATGGACTTGAAGACTGGCTTGTTTGTGAGCAAGTCAACTTTGGAAATCAGTTTTGTGTAAAAATTCATCTCGCTGGTGAGAGTGCTGATTGCAATAAACGAGGTGTTTCCAATACATAGTAGCGGTGCTACTGTCTCGTAGAAGAATCCCGAGCTGACGTAGGCTGCCTCTTCTGCACACACACACAAGTCACAGTGAGAATGTGTAAATTGTGATTACACAAAACAAACAATGGTTTTACCTAGAATTATGATATCTCCGCCGGTTCCTTTTGTCGTCGACACCTGTTTTTTGTTTTTGTGTCAGTGATTTTCACTGACAATAGCATTTCATACACCAGTGTCGTTTTGGTGTATTGCCGTCTTTTTATATGTTACATGGGGCAGCATGGCTAAATACACAGTCTTCATTTTATAGAGTGTTTTGGATATGAAACACAAAAGCAACGCAACACACTTCTGAGTTTGCACAGATCACAATCGAACAGACTATGGCCATCACAAAAGTTTCTAATTCATAACATCGTCTACATGCGGTTGCAATGAACAAAGGCCAGTGTGTTTGAATAGTCAACATACGTCGATTCAATTTTTTTATTTTGAAACGTAAAAAATGGCTATTCTACCATCTGACGAATCAGTTTTTCCAGCTGCTCGTGGATTCTTTTCAATTTCTTAGACACTTTTGTCCTTGCATCATTGTTATGCTCACACTCTGATGTCTGTGTGGCACACTCCTTTGTCTCAATCCTTGGTTTCGAATGTTTTCGCTTTTTGGTTACTATCGGCGCACTAGACAGTTCGTCGAGTTCTTCGCGCTGTTCATGCTCTTTATGCAACGGCATTGCTTGATTTATATTAATATCAGAACACATCAGAATGTAATTTGATGTAATTGATTTTCAGGAAAATCAAGGATGGGCTTTCAAAATAAAAAACAGTTCTGACTGTGGAGTGCTTTCTTCTTGTCTGCGAATATGTAATGACTTGCGATTGTCAACCAATAATACACCTATCTATTTATAGAACTTTCAAAATTACTAGCACTCAGTTGACAGTGTATTTATTTTTGCAAAAATAAAATTTAAACTCCAAAGATTCTCGCGAGATATTGGTTCCTAGAAACAGTCTTCTGAGCGCGCTTGCCTTGCGTCAGTTCAGTGCCAATTATCCTGCCCCATGTCTTGTCTTCTTGGTCCCAGTAAAAAATGTCATTTGCAGTGCAGGCCGGCTCTTGCTCGTTGCAAATGTAAAAAAAAGACCCAACATTGCATTTTTTTTCAATCGCAATCTTCAATTGGCCGTCACGCAGGATAGTCTGAGTCAAAAAGGTCTTGGTGCACCCCTTGGATGTCCACTCTCTCCATTGGTTCTTGTCCCAAACAAAGTACACATTGTCGCTCATATTGCTCAGGCAATGGTAGCAAAACTGCTGAATAAGGGACGGGATCTCGAGCAAGCGGGTATCTGGAAAAACTTCGTACAAGATGTCATTGTCTTGGATAATGTTCATCTTTAGGTTGCGCTTGAAGGCCAGCTTCAGGGTGAAAGTAGTGGGCTCGGACATTATGTGTGGAATACCAATAACCTATTTGGCAGATGACTTTATAGACAAAATGAGTTTTGTCCTATTTTTGGTATGTGTTTTTTTTTGCCATAAAAAAACTATATTTACGGTACGCTATTTATATTTTCAGATATGCAATTGAAAGCTAAGCATGTCATCTTTTTGATATATGTGGAGCTCAGTGTGCTTCTTCGTCTGCCATACATACCAACACAGGGATTTGTCTTCTCGACGAATGTGACTGTTCCACTTACTTTCTGTTCGCTCTTTTTGCTGATGTTGGCCTACACACAGGGTCAAATGAAGTTGAGTGCTGCGCCAACATACAAGATGTGGGAAGTCATAAATATTTTCCGAAAATACGTTCTCATTGTGTTTTGCGTGAATGCGGAGTTTTGCAACTCGGTTCTTGGGTTTTTTTTGCTCGTGGCTGTTTTACTTGACAAATTACAGGGGAAACAGACTGTGCTGTCGAATCATTTGGTTCTCGTAATCTCGTATATGTTTGCGAGCATTGTTATCTTCAGAGTCTTCCTCCAAGGCAGAGCACTCGTGTTGTTGTGGGGGCTCGTACAGTGGGTATTTTTGAGAGACTCGTCAGAAGTGTCATACATGACGCAGCAGATTTATATGCCTTGGGTGCTGATAATGATGAACTGAGGTAGAAAAATAAACTACAGTAGAAAACGTATTTAAGTAATCAAACAAACGACAACGAGGTCAAAATGAGTCGCCAGACGCTGATTTTATGCATTTGCTTTTTGATTCATGCAATGCTAATTTCTGTGACAAGCAAACTACAGAACAAGACCAAGACATACATATTGTATCCTGTTATTATTCTAAACTTTGTGAGATCCTTCTTGTTGTCGGACAGAGAGGAAAACAGTTCTAAATCGATAGTGTTGTTCCTGATGTTTGTGGAAGCGAGTTACTTTGCGTACATTGTGAGGCGTATGGAAAAATACTGTGATTCGACTGATATAGTCATTCTTGCCGTGCTTTTTTCAATGATGTGTGCTGAGGTGCTGTACTTGGACCCAGTTAGATAGACAAACATGCGTTTCGGAAGTACAGCGCGTCAAACTCGTCAACGCTTTGTAGTATCTGGCTTTTGAGAATGTTGATGGTCCATGTTGCATACCATGGGATTTCGCCGTGAGTAATAAAGTGACTTGAAGAAACTGAAGTCGGATTCGAAATGTCGATTACATTGGCAATGTAGAGGTGCGAGATGATAGGAACGTTTTCGATCTTTACAAATACTTTGACCTGGTTGTTGATGATGAACAATTCTTTCTGGATCTTGACTGGTAGATGGACGTTGATGAGTTTTTTTAGTATCTCAGGAAGTAGCACTGTAGTTTGGTATGAGATGGTGTTGTGTTGCACCGATGCGCCGTTTAAGATTACAATCCCTCTGTTGCTCAATATTGGGTTGTGTGGGTCTGACAAAACATCCCATTCCCCCATTTCCCAATTGTTGATACTCTGGCCCTTTGTCCATTCCAGCGACGTTTTATATTGCACAGAAGAGGCCTTCAGTATCTCCATGTTGAGAGTACATGCCGGAGTATATTTCTTGGTCTCAATCAAGTAGTTTTTGGAAACAACCAACCCGATGCACGACAGTATGCAAACTGCAAAAGCTCTTGAATTCATTGAATGCATGTTTTGATACACCGTGCCTGCTACAGTCGTTTATATACTATTTCTTCCAGGAAACACGAGGACCAGAAAAATACCAAAGATTGTATATGTGTTTTTTAATAAATAACGCTCAAATATTTTGCTATTCAGATGTTGGTTCATTTCCATTTCCAGTTTTTTGTCTTTTCATTTCAATGTCTGTCTTGTTTGTTGCCATGATATGTTCTGTTTGTTGTATGTCTGTGGTTACACGTTGCAAAACATCATCGATTGTGTATGATCGCTCCTTCGAACCCATGTTGTCGTCGTTGAGCGATTCCTCGTCCATATCAGACATAGTGTCGCTGCAGAAATCATTTTGCTCCGATTTGTCCCATCCCATGCGGATTGCAGAATTCTCCTTCCGGAAGAACATAATGGTGAAGAAGATATTCACGAGCACAACAAACGCCAGGAATACAAAGGTGCGCACAACGTGTTGGCTATGGACGTGGTAGACGGCTGTAATAATGTATGTGAACTTGCCATACGAAAAGAGCATCAAGATGCACGCTATATACAAAACCGTCTTATTTCTACTAGATTTGAGGATCATGTAAATCGTAGCCCATATAAAAAGGGGGACGAGCATGATGTATGCGCATGTATGGATTGTATAGAAGATCGACCAATTGATCTGACATGAAGACACAATACATACGACCACAAAAGCACACATATTTCCCAGGGAAGACTGTGACAATTCCAGTATGATGGGGATCCTGGTTGAATCTGGCATGTTGACCAAAAGGAACGGAGTGTAAAAACACCACATCCATACTGGTATTCGGACCAGGAACGAGTACAGTTTCTGTCGGTCTTGGTAAATTTTTATAATTTCCTGCAACAGGGTATCGCTTGTGTTGCTCTGTACACCGTAAGCGTAAGGCGTGTAATTCGCATTGTTGTGGAGAAAAAGCTGTACATAGTCGATGTTGTTTTCTGTAGTATTAAACTTTGTGAACACTGTGCTATTCATGCTGCTGCGTACAGTGTTCTGCTGTAGTGAATTCACAGTGTATGAAAGTACGAAGAGACCAATCACTAGAATCAAACCACTGACTATTGTGAATAAAAGCATGGCGCGTCGCGCAGTACTTCTTTCCCAATGAGTATCACGGCGCCATTCTTGGAACGACCCCAATACGATAAACCCCAGTGCTAACATGAGCGAACACGACACGTCGTAAATTGGAATGCAAAAAAACATGACAAAAATCCCTACCGAAACCGGATACAGAATGTACCATAGTTCTTCTCGACTGATGAATAGTCTTATTTCACGCTTTTTCTTTTCAAAGTCGATTGTGTTCAGTATCGAGCCGACTACCGTGTAATTGGTAGAGATCATCCGTATATCCTCATTTTCCTCCAGAGTCATTCGGTCGTCCACCAAAGACAATCTTTTATTCTTCTGCTTATCAATATGAGACTGTTTTTTCTTGATACTCGCACAGAATGCCTTTGTCATGAAATTTGCAAATTGAGTACTTGTTGCGATAGCATAATACAAGTTCGAGACAAGAATAGTCAGACAACACAACAAAATCTGGTCCGGGAAATCAAATGTATTGCTGTCGATTATGTTCATGCAGAAGGTCATGCAACATAGTGCAGTGAGAAACAATGGTATTACAATGTCAAGCCGAATTTTTTCCGGTTTATATAGCAGTCTGGACATTCTGCCAGACAGACCAGTGATGCAAGTAGTATAATTTGTTACATATATAAACTAATGTTGCACAAAAAATAAAACACATCATTTGGTCGAAACGTGAATATTTGGTATTCACAATCGAAAACACAGCAAATATGACAATGCACTCACAGAACGCAGAAAACGGGGCATTTGTAAATAGAATACATGAAAAAAAACAATGACATATTGCTAGTGAGCAAAGATGCAAAAACGTTTAGTATATAAACAAAGAATAAGAAGTGGTGTGCTGATATGTTGACAATTTTCAAGTATAATTCTGATTTTCTTAAGAAACATGAACACGAAACAGTAAAATTCCACATCCATGACATGTATGGGCAACGAGAAATCAAGCACAGCAATATCAACAACCGGATCATGATTGACCCTGCAGACGTGATATTTGACAACGGTGTATCCAATCAGGAATGTATAGTTGTCGAAAGAGTGCAGGAAATATTGAGTGGAATGAAACAATACGAGGCAGAGGAACACAAGCTCTTGTCCAGTTTTTTTGACATGTATCACAGCACTACGAACGGGATTCATGATATCTGTTTTGCCGAAGTGAGTTTCTGCATAGGCGACGAAAAGAAATGGAAGAACAATTTTGCATGTATTGTTCCGCTCAAGACAGACTACAATGGAGGCTGCACAGCGTATACACCGTTCCATGGTACGCTATGGGAAATGGATAGCGACGAAAAGAAGTCTTATTTTCTATCCACTGCCGAGGACAAAATCATTGAAGATCCCATATTTCATGCGCTCAAGACCTCATTTGACAAGCGAACAATTATGCAAAAAGGATTTGATCTCTTGCAGCCATACATATCAACTTCGGAGAGAGATGCAATTGGAAATAGAACAAACTCGGACAAAAAACAGTTTTTGATCCAGCAGCAAGACATGTACACGTATATTTCGAAGCTTTATGGAATGTACATCACCATTGGCATGTCGCAAGTGTGCATGACAGAGCAGAAATTACCATTTGACATGATTGACTGTGTTTTGAAAAAAGCACTGAATTACATGGGTTCCAGGCCGCATAATTCGGGAAATGAATCGGATGAATTTGTCTCGAAAATACCGGCTGACAGCATTGGCGTGATTGACATATTCCTGTCGATAATTTGCTACTGTGTCATGGAATACGATCTGGGAGTCTTTGAGTACAGAAGTGACATCCTCGGCGAAGACATTGGAAGCCGCTTCCAGTGCGATGGCGAGGTATGATTTTGTGTTGATTGTGTCTGCCCCTTCATGCACTTTTCTGACTTTTTTTTGCATGTTGGCACAGAAAATCAAATTCGACGACCCATTGTTTGAAGGAGGCGACTGCGAAGATTGGGCGCAAACTTTCATGCAATTCATATACAACATAGACCGACTGTTTCCCGAAATCATCAAGTCGATGAAGTTGTACTTTGGTGAAAGGAGCAATGCAGTGATTTTTTTGAACAATGTTTTTGGCAACATCTCAAAGTCGTCTCTCCGCATTTACATGGCGCGAGGGATTTACGTTGATGCCGGCCAACACGACCAAAATCACACGTTTTCCGTGGCTCGCCATTCGTTCGAAAACCATTGTTCGTTTTCAATTATTGAAAACGTTCTTCCTACGTTTATTCTCAACATCAAAGATAGTCAATGCGAGACCGTGAGGACACAGTTCTTGCAGAAAACCCACCCGAGCTCGGTATGTTTCTCGGATTTCCTTTGACTTGACTGTTTACGAATAGTGATGTACTGACAATCTGATGTGTGCTGCAGATCGAATCCCACGGTGTCATAAACAGCGCATCATGCTCTTCTGGATATTGCAAGGTATGTATATTACAACCATGCATTTTTCCAATATTTGAAAGCTCCCAACAATCTACTAACACTGTAACTACACGCTGTACGCAGGATAAACTTCTTCGGGTTGTCAGTACCGACGTTGCGCAAAAGAGTTATAAACATATCTTATGGCTTGGAGAGTATATGATGTTTGAATTTGTCCCCAAAAAAGGCTCGCACGTTCTCAAACTGGGCGTTGCCTCGTACACAGAGTACAGAAAATGTATCAGAATACTGGAAACAGATGCTCATGCTGAAAAAACCCGTGTACATGAAATACTCAAAGCTAACTGCGATGGTAAAGTGTGCATGATGATCCCCACAAAAATGTTTCTGGACGTGAACATGTATAATTTTTTATTGCAATACACAAAAAATTCGAAAAACATTTCGACTTACGAGGGGGATTTGAAATATTTGATGACTTATGAGAAAGTCATGACTTTCTTCGTGCCATTTTACATCAAGCCGTTGTATCAGGAATCACTGGAATATGTCGAGCGGCGATTCAAAGACTTTCGGAATTTTCACCCTGACCTTTTTATGCACAACAAGACGGACAGTTGTCTGTATAGTTTTGTGCAGCCCGCAACAGCAAGTCAACCGCAAATTGAAAACTCGCCTCTGTCAAGAGTCGATTACACAGAAAAAAGATTGCACACGGAAACGGTACTTTTCGAGAGGTCGTATAATCAAGTAGGCACAAAATGCATTCCTCCTATTATAAAGGAGCGGTGGAACGAGCTACATGCTAGATGTAAACAAATACAACATCATCTCACCATCTATATTACCAATTGTACTGATCCAGAGTTTCACGTGAACAATCTGCCCTTTTTTGATTTCTCGCAGAAGTCGTCAATTCGAGTTCAGTTGGGATTGGTCATCGAAATCATTGTGAAATATTTGTGTGGAGCCTATGCAAAGTTCCTGAGCCAAGAGGTTGATTTCTTGCAGAAAATCATCGCCAAGGTCGATATAGATACATATGACGCCGTGAATATATTAAACATCATCAATAGTATTGTCTATAAAACTATGCCCTCTTTTTCCAATCCCAGAATTTAATGCTCTGTTCTAACCAAATATCCCGGCTCGAAATTATACCAACATGACAAACATAATGATTGAGGTTTTCACAATACTTATTAATAAAAAATCACGTTTCGTGTTTGATAATATCTACAATGGCGTCGATGTGAAAACAACAATCTCCAGTTGAGAATTTCGGACACAAGACCTGGTGACATGGTTGTGTTTCGATGTATTCCTCGGCATGATTATTGCAGAAAATGACACAACCACATGGTACAAACATGCAAAGGGCAATGCAGACACATCCTTCGTAAGCACATTCCACCATCTCTGCGGGTAATATACTGGTACAGTCGTTTATACTGCCACACTCATCACATATCATGTTGTCAGACACAGACACATGCCCACATGGCACATTCACAACAAACTCAGCCATCGGGCTGCATGATCGAGTCATGTGTTGAATAGTAATGTGTTGACGTTTGCCGAATTTTTCCACAATCAAAAACAGGAGCACCTGTATCCGTTTCAAAATGAGTGGATAACGAATTCGCACACAGTTCAGGAAATGATGTCAAATACTGATAAACGAACAGTAAACTGTGAAAAATGCCACATTTGCCCATTTTTGCAATGTGCATTCATATTCCTTTGGGATGCACCTCAAACATATATAAGTTTGAACGGTTTTCGCAAGACAATTGTAAATCAAAATGACTTCCATGGTAGCTGGTCACGATCCCTTGAGTGGTGGAGCGGTCCTACATCCCAATGCAACATCCATGACACGAACTGATACAACTACTCCACAGACTGCCGATTGGGTAAACGTGTTTGGTCCAAGTGGCTACGATGTGCAGCCCGATAACAATAGGAACAGGAAATACGGACGACTACATTTGCCCGATGTACTCAAGGGTCCCAATCAATGGATCACAGATAGAGTTGATGGGCTTATTACAGACGCGACTGATTCCCCGTTTACTACTATCATCTTACCATACATGTACATGGAATACCCTGACAGGAAGATTGAATGGAATGTGTGGACCTTTGACCAAGGTCTTGCCTCGCGCGTGCCATATGAGTCGGCTGCACGCACACTTACACAGCGCAAGCAAACCTTCTCGGGATACACTGTACGCCAGGGCCTTGCAATCACGATGGAGCATAACTTCATGATGAGTCCAGAAGGCATGCAAAACTTCCACAATCAGATCACACAGGTTGTTGGCAGCATCCAGACAACGAATGATTTGGATGTACACATGGCCCTGATGAACGCTCCTAGTTACCTGGGACAAGTGCGCGAGAAATATTATCTCGAAGACTACCTTTACAAATCCGTCCGGGATTATATCGACATGTTTGGCTTTGTACAACGAAACATGAACGCCATGGACATCCTGATTGAGGATACAAAGTCCCTCATCAAGAATTGGGGAGGCGAAGAACCCGATTTCCTTCTCTGCAGTGGCAAACTGACGTTCCAACTCACCATGACGCAAGAGAAAACTTCATACATGACCCAGGGCTTGGATGGACAGAAACTGCTCAAGCAGGGTCCAGAGATGAGTATGTACCGAGGCCTCAAGATTATCAAATCCAAAGCCTTCTCCCTGGACGAGGGGTCGGCGCCTCGTGATATGCTGAGACGTCGTGTACGTGTCGCCGAGTATTACGTTGGCTCGATGAGCGAGCTGCTCGAAGTCCAGCTCTATGATGAGAGTTCGGACAGTTTCCACGGCATCAAGGAAGCAACACTGAGAGAATATGCCTGGAAGATAGACGAAGATTCCAATTACCAATCAGTTCTACTCATCCGTCCCAATATCGAACATTACATGCTTGGCGTCATCATTGGACGAGGCGGCATTGATCATCTCGGGGCAACCTTGTGGGGACAGACTGAAATGAGCGTGTTTGACGATGGACAGCACGGCGTGTGGGGAATGACTTACAAGTACCACGAGCGTGCCATTGTTTTTAACGAGCGCAATCTGCACAAAGTATGGGATATTGCATACGACGGATATTGCGGCGGCAAGGACGTTCAGATGGTCAACATGTCAAACCCATCCTCAAGATCACAGTTTATCGAGGAAATGAATGACTACAGCAAAGACTACAACGGACCTTCGATTGTGCCGATATTACTCCAGCCCGAATTCACCTGGCTGCCTTCTCCATTGTTGCTATGCGACTACAAAAACCCAAATACATCCGTGAGTGCGTTGGCAACTGCCGATCTCTTTATCAAGGACGTCAACACGTATGCAGATCGTCAGCTCAAAAAAATGACGGATGAAAATGATAAAACCCTTTTGACAGACAGCATCTCGGCTGTTTACCATATGCTCTCTATGAACAACAACCACCAAATGGTCAAGGATGCCATCTTAGCCTCGACCTCGAATGAATCGACCTCTTGTAAATTGATGTACCAAGGCACTTCGCGATGGCTTACCAGGACCGCTCCCCCCAGAGAGGTCACGGGAAGTGGACACCACGGTCACGATTACGTGGGAGTGACTGCAGTCCGCAATGGCAAACACATGCAAGCTTCGTCAGCCCCTATGGTTGCTAGCACTATTCACCGCATGTCATAGACACCTCATCCAGGGGTTTGCTTTTACACTGAATTTATTAAAAATAAACCTTACTATCTGATTCCTAATTGATGTTATCTATATCTGTTATTTCGGTGGTGTTATCGATACCTTTATTCTCGTCTGCTATTTCGGTAGTTGTATCAATGGCTGTTGTTTCGGAAGTGATATCAATTCTTTCATCATCGGCTGTTGTTTCAGTAGTGTTATCAATGATTTCATCCTCGGCTGCTATTTCAGTAGTGATATCAATTCTTTCACCATCGGGTGTTATCTCAGTAGTGTTATCAATGATTTCATCCTCGGCTGCTATTTCAGTAGTGTTATCGATACCTTCATTCTCGTCTGTTATTTCGGTAGTGCTATCAATACCTGTTTCTTCGCTACCCTTGTCGATATTTTCATCCCCGGCTGCTGTTTCAGTAATGCTATCAATCACCTCAGACTGCTGCTGCTGATCTTGAGAGTCGTTAATTTCATGGGTTACAGTATTCCGATGAATTGGTTTCAGGGTATGATTCGTACTGTAAAAATCATTGACTGCATCCTCAACATCGTCAAGCACAAATTCGTTCACAAGCATAATACTGTACTCATCTGCAGGACTAGAGCCATTGCCCTTCTCGATTGAATATTCACTATTCCATTTTGTGCTTGAATTGTAAAACATCTGTCTTGTACGGTTGTATGATTTTGTGCTGATGGATGGGGAATGCAGATCAAGCAATAGTTCGTCGAGGATATACTTGATAGTGCTGACAATAGTCGAGGATTCTGTCTGTCTGACTTTCATGGTATCGCCTTGGACTGCCGGTATAGTGGTGTATGCCAACAAAACACACATCAACAATTGTATAGACAATCTCATTTTCATCATGTATTATTTCACACTTATATATCTTTCAGACAAGTGACAAGCATTTGGCAAGTTGATTTTTATTTAAGAAAACTGTGTTTAGACTGTTGCAAGTTGAGTTTTTATCAGCGTGTAGAGCCCGAACTTCGCATGTTGTCATACACAGCTGACCAGCATGAACTGACTTCGTTCACGTCCTCCTTGAGATTGTTTGTGTAGATGTCTTCATAGGACCGCTTGCCCAGCTTGATGTCGGAACACACGTCAGCAACGTTAGCTTGCAGAATGTTGTTGTGGTTGTTTTTTTCCTTCCTGGTGATGCTCTCGGAAATCTGAATCTTCTGTGTCATTTCATTGATCTGTACACGTGCATTCTCAGCTTCGAGCACCTTCTCGCCATACGCCGTCGCAGCCGCACAGGCAATGCTGAATGCGGGATTGACCTCAAAGTCAATGATACCACGCTTGTGGCCTTGCTCGCACGCAATCTCAATACCCTTCAGGAAAGATTTCTGCTGGTCTTCAGGGATGTTAAGCGACTTTACCCATGGCTCGATTTTACTGCCAACAACCTGATGGAACCTCTCCATGTTACGGCTTTCGATAATCTTGAGGGTCTCAGACATCTGCTTGTTTGAGTTGTTAAGGCTTTCAATGTGCTCCAACAATGTTGCCAGGGAGTTGGCATCATTTGGATCCACTTTGGAACTCACATCTGCAGGAAGGGCATGAACTGCAGGTTCTACTTTCTTTTCCTCTGCAATGATAGGTGCAGCCGAAGGTACGTTGACAGTGTTGACGTTCTCATCCACCATACTTGTCATCTCTTAATGTCATCTATATTTCTCGCTCTTATATACTTGAAACCGTACTTCTTATAACACCCACACGACTACCTGCGGAAAATCACAATTTTTGGCGTTTACATGCACTTTTGTGCGTTTAAACACGTTGTCGACAACAAGCACATAATTTATTAGTACAATCGCTTAGCCTTATTAAAATTTCCGTACAAATGTCTGAAAACTCCGTATTTTGTATATAATGACAAGGGATTCCATTTCAACCACATGTTGATCTTGCACATTTTTGATACCATGCAGTCTGGCATGCAGTCAGTTGGCTCGCCTTACAGCAAATCAGACCTAGAAGCAGCTCTGGATGATTTTTTCGACTTGTTTGTTACCGAGCATGTCTACACCACAAGCAGTCTCAGTGTACTGAGAGCCCGGTACACACAAGCGTCGATACAGTATTCTCAGAGCATTTTTTCTTGTCAACAGACACAATGCAGTGATGACTGCCACCCCATGACAGTGTCTCTAAATCACTACAAGGACGCAATGTGCATGATCATATCTGAATCCGTTTCCTTGTATCTTAAAAACAAGCTTTTGGACGATATGCACGGCTACCTTGCACGTACCGACAGCAAAAACGTTTATAATAATGTTTAATTTTAGCAAAAGTCAAAAAATATCCAGACACGGTCTTGCATCGTCTTTTTTCTTCATGACAAAAGTACAAAAACTTTTTATCATAGTCATGTCAATCGAGCACAATGTCTTGATTGTCTCCTCAATTTGTTTTTGCGAATTTTCTCCTCGTTTCATATTATGTAGCATCTGCATTACATACTCGGTGGAGTATGTGTCTTTGTATTCATGCAACAAGACTCTGACTACTCCCTGCAGATTCTTCATCACTGCAGTCTCCAGCGCATTCGAGCAACTCATATCCTCGAGAAGCTCGACGTTCTTGTGTGTTTTTATAATACGGATCATCGTCTGTTTCT
>Ga0209284_10004515_pt1 | contig 15558 bp, 16 predicted proteins | sample FRY03_FD_187211 | JGI IMG/M metagenome (GOLD analysis project Ga0209284, IMG submission 187211) | Freshwater microbial communities from Lake Fryxell liftoff mats and glacier meltwater in Antarctica - FRY-03 (SPAdes) (version 2) | ecosystem: Environmental > Aquatic > Freshwater > Ice > Glacier... | reverse complement strand
AGAAATCTCTTGGAGGTTCGAGTCCTCTTCTGGGCATTTTGGATGAAGTCGGTTTGAAATCCTCTGACAAACATGAAGTGCCGTCGCCTCGAAGCGGCGGTATTTTCATTTGCGGTTGATCTGCGACTGCGACGGTGTGCGTTAAGGCGATAGTCTCTCGGTCGAACACATGACACTTCGCATCAACGAAATTTTTCATTCCATTCAAGGCGAGTCGACATGGATCGGTAACCCATGCCTCTTCGTGCGATTAACTGGTTGCCCGCTGAGGTGTCGATATTGCGATACCGAATATGCCTTTCGCGAGGGATTGCCGCGCACAATCGACTCGATCGTTGATGAATTGCTGTCGAACCCGTGCACGCTGATCGAGATCACTGGCGGAGAGCCGCTGGCGCAGCGCAATGTCCACACACTCATCTCACGGTTGCTTGATGCGGGACGAACGGTGCTTATCGAGACCTCGGGTGCGATCGATACCGAGCCTGTCGATCCGAGGGCGCATCTGATTCTGGATATCAAGACCCCAGACTCTGGCGAATCGGCGCGAACCGTCTGGGCAAATGTCGATCGATTGCGATCACACGATGAAGTGAAGTTCGTGATCTCATCGCGCGCTGATTATGATTTCGCCAAGCAGATCACAGCGCAGCATCGCCTTGCTGAGCGCTGTCGCGCCGTGCTCTTTTCTCCAGTGCATGAGCAAGCAAAGGGGCTTGAGATTCTGGGAGCGACTGGTCTTGCGCCAAAGCAACTTGCAGAGTGGATACTCGCAGACCAGCTGCCCGTGCGATTGCAACTTCAGTTGCATAAGTTCATCTGGCATCCGCAGACTCGCGGCGTGTGATGTGCGCGCATGCGCCAGCATGCGCCAGCATGCGCCAGCATGCGCCAGCATGCGCCATGAACGATCGCGCGCTGCGCTCACTCGGCCAAGCTAATAGACCCAACCCTCGATCATCCCTTCGGCTGCAACGACCGTCTGAATCGGCGGGGTCAGCAGAATGAGTGCATCGAGCAGATCGCCTTCGGTGTCATCGACGACCTTCTGCTGCACATTCTTGGAGAGTGGAATGCCAATTTCTCCAAGCCGCCGCGCGATCATCGCACGCACGCGCTGCGGTGGTTCGCCTTCGCCCTTGTATCCGCGCGCAGGCCAACCAAGTTGCTGCAGAACGCTCGCTGGACAACCCTCGCAGATGGTGGTCTTGGCCGCAGTTGTTGCCATCGGCGCGATCGATACGCCCGCATCGTGCAGTGGCAACAGCACTTCGCAGATGAGAGTCCATGTTTGTTTGAAGATGCGAAGGTTCATGGGAGCCATCGGAGTGCGTGCCTCGGCATCGGTGCGACGACGCGGCTCTTCGCGCGAGACTTCGCGCAATGTGGTTCGCCATGCCCGTGGAGATCCCGCTTGAGCGCACCACTTCGCGCCAGCGAGCCAGTTTTCTGCGACACCGTGTGCTCGAAGAGTCTGAATTGGCAGCCCCACTGGTGCATCGATGCGCCAGAGATGATGCTCGCCGCTCTTGGCGGCATCGAGGATCATCTTCACGAGCATCTTGCGATCGGCTCGCTCAACGGTGATCTCGGTTGGAGACTTCCACGATGCGATGCGAATCTTGTGAACGCCGCCGTTCTCAGCGCCAGAAAAATCGACGCCGTGCAATTGCGACGCGGTCACTGATTGCCACACGCAGACTGGGGCTTGCCGCACGGACAGCAACCACCGACATGAACATGAGCAGTCGATGATGATGGACTCTTCGTTCCCGTCACGCCAAAGACACTGAGCTTGCGCGTGAAGACACGACCACGACCTTCGGGGTCAGCCACCTTGTCATCGGATTGGGACATTGGACGCAGCAGGACGAGCACTTCGTCGTCGCTTTCATTGATGTATTCGTATTGAGGCATTGGTTTGGATTCTAGGTTGTGTTGGATCACGACCGGCGGTTGCAAGAATGACGCAGTCGAAGGATGGCGATCTCGTGGTTGCCAACGGTTCTCGTTGCAACTTTACTTGCGTGTGTTCTTACTCCAACTTCCGCGGCCGCGAGGCTCGCCTTTGGATCGTGTTGTGGCGGATTGACTGGTGGAATTGCCGCTCGTCGAACTGCCTCCCGATGATCCCGATGATCCCGATGATCCTGATGATCCTGATGAACCGCGTCGCGTTGTGGTCCGCCGCAATTTGCCGTGCTTCTTGAGCGCGTCGCCACCTCCACTCTTGACCAGAGACATGCGACGCTTCTGAATAGTCGCCGCGTCGGCGAATGCTTGCTCGCGCAACTGCATCAATTCTGAATGCGTCAGATCACGCCATGCACCAACGGCCAAACCACGCAGGCGAACTGGCCCTAAACGCGTTCGGCGCAATCGCTTCACAGGGTGGCCCAGATCGGCCATCACCTTGCGAATCTGATGATTGCTGCCTTCGCGCAATTCCATCGTGAGAATCGTTCGCTCGCCATCGCGTCGCAAAATTCGCAGATGCGACTGGCGCCCGGGCCCGGTCGACTGCGATTGCGACACAGGAAAAATCCACTGCTCAAGCCGTGCGACATCTTCTGGACCAAGCGTTCCCTTGACCATGACTTCATATTCTTTGTGAACCTCATACCGCGGATGTGTCAGCCGATTGGCGAATTCTCCGTCGTTGGTCAACAAGAGCAGACCGGTGGAATCGAAATCCAAACGACCCACTGAAAAAAGTCGCGCACGAGTTGGATGCTCGACGAGATCCGTCACCAGCTGACGACCTTCGGGATCCGAACTGGTGCAGACATATCCAGCTGGCTTATGAAGCATCACATAAATATGCTGCGCTGGCGGACGGAGAATTCTTCCGTCGACAAGTATTCGATCGCGTGCTGGGTCGACCCACGCTGGCAGCGCATCAATCAGTTCGCCGTTCACACGCACCAGACCCTGAGCGACCATCGACTCTGCTTCGCGGCGAGAGGCGAGTCCAGCGTCTGCGATCACCTTCTGGATGCGTTGTCCGCGCGAAGCGTCGTTGAGTGAATGAGAAGGTTTTGCAGCGCGACGAGCCATCTCCACAAGGTAGCGGTTTTGTGGACAAACTATGCTTGAGCCGTGCAAAAATATTCGCGTGCAATTGCCAGTGGAACTCTCATCTCGTCCTGCTCATTCGTGCTGCTGACGGCGAATCTTGCCGCACAAACGGCCGTCGCGCCGCCGGCGGCTGCGAGTGCGGATGCGAGTGCGAGTGCGAATGCGAGTGCGAATGCGAATGCGAGTGCGAGTGCGAATGCGAGTGCGAATGCGAATGCGAGTGCGAGTGCGAATGCGAATGCGAATGCGAGTGCGAATGCGAATGCGAATGCGAGTGCGAATGCGAATGCGACTTCACCGCCGCCGCTTCCATTCACAGCGCAATGCGCGCAAGCGACGGCCCTGCTCGACCCTGCGCCCGGTGCGAGCACTCTGGGCTCGGCCATCGACGCGCACGGATTGCGCGATCCACTCAACCTTGTCACTGCAGCAATCATCAAGTACTGCGCTCGCGCTCCACGCGAGCAAATGACTCAACCGATGCGGGCAGCGATCGCTCGACCATTCGCCATCGCCGACACGACCTTCAATGCGACCAAGAGCATCATCCAGTGCTCCACCTCCATCGCGGCTGACCGTCGCGCTTCGCCCCAGCGTGCCGCAGCAGAACTCATCTGCGCAACTTTTGATGCGACACCTGAGATTCTTGGACCGCATCAGGGGAGCCTTCCAGTGCCGAACGCGCAAGCAGCGATCCATGCGATGGATTTTCTTCTCAACGAACCGAGATTGAAATTTGCCAGCGCACTGACCGATCGTCCATCGACCCAAGAGTGCTTGGACTTTCTGCGCATGCTTGCGGCTGAAGTCAGTCCCAGCGCACCGATCGCCGAACAATATGCGAACTTCGCGGCGCGTTCGTGTCGTGCAATGGACATGAACGAAGAAGGTCTGATGCGTGCGGTCGCGATGTCGCTTGCCCATATTGATGTGGCCGTTGCTGTCACCGCCGATTGGAAATCACAGAGCGAAGAATCACTCCCACCAGCGCTCGCCACCGCTGTAACTGGCGCCATTCTTGCCGCGCAAGAAATCGACGGACTCGGCTGGATTGTCGTTGGATCGCTCTCAAACAACACCTATGACATGTCGCGCATCGCGGGGGTCTTTGATCCCGGAGGTGACGACACATACACATGGCCCACCCTGCGATTGGGCAGTCAAGGCATCGTTGATCTTGCCGGCAACGATCAATACAAGGGCGGTGACGAGCAAGGACCTGCGGCTGGAATTTTCGGCATGTCGATGATCGCAGATTTCGCCGGCGACGATCAATATTCGGGACCGTACCTCGCATGCGGCGTTGGTTTATTCGGCGTTGGAATACTGATTGATCATGCTGGCAACGACATCTATCGCTGCGGCAAATGGAGCATCGGCGTTGGCATTCTTGGCGCGGGCTTTCTCTTTGACCAAGCGGGCAGTGATCAATATCAAGCAGCGGCATATTCGCAAGCTCTCGGCGGACCGCTCGGCGTCGGTGCGCTGGTCGATTCGAGCGGCAATGACCTGTATCAACTTGGCGGATCGGTGCCAAGCGTCGATGCTGTCGCGGGAGTGTGGTACGCGATGGGACAAGGCGTGGGATTCGGCGCGCGCCGACTCATCGCAGGCGGCATCGGTCTCTTGGTGGATTTCGGTGGAGACGACCGCTACGAAGCTGGCGAATTTGCGCAGGGCGGCGGGTATTACTATGGATTTGGCATCTTGCTCGATGAATCGGGCAACGACTTTTATCGCGGCACACATTATTCGCAAGGATTCACGGCGCACCAAGCCGCTGGCGTGCTCATCGATCTCGCTGGCGACGACAGTTACTGGTCGATGATCAGCGCCTCGCAAGGTGCGGCGTGGGACACTTCGATTTCGCTGCTGCTGGACGCATCGGGCAACGACACATACCGAGGCAATGCACTCTGCCAAGGTTCCGCCGCGGAGCAAGCGATTGCCATGCTGTGTGACCTTGATGGTTCTGATCACTATCTTGGACTCGGCCCATTTGTTCAAGGAGAGTCCGGCGACAACGCCTATCACTTCGCACAGACAAAGGCGCGCTCGTTCAGTCTGCTCATTGATGCTGGAAACGGCAGTGATTTCTTCTCCGCCAAACGAACGCTCGAAGGAGTGACGATCACGGGTCCTGCCGCAAGCGCCGATGCTCCCGCCAGCGCGCCGCTCTTTGGAATCATGATTCATCGACCCGCACAGGTTGCGACTCAAGTTCCAACTCAAGTTCCAACTCAAGTTCCAACTCAAGTTCCAACTCAAGTTCCACCCAAAGCGAACCGATAGACTGCGGAGCGTGGATGTCCTAAAAAAATCCAGCCGAGCTGTTGCGATTGCGCGCTACTGCGCTCGACATCTCGGGGAAGTTCGGGCACCTGACATGGCCGCGGCGCTGTCCTTTCGCACGCTTTTTGGCTTGATCCCCGTGCTCTTCGTCACCACACTCTTGATTCGCTCATTGATGGGCGACAACTTTCAATCATTTGTGCAGTCAAGCGCAGGGATGATCGGGCTAAATGAAATCTCCGTAAATATTGACACCGATGGCCCCAATGGAGCGCAACCGCAGCAATTAAGCGCCTGGATTGAAGAACTTGTTCGAGTCTCTGGAACGGTCGATCTCTCGACGCTTGGCTTGATCGGACTCGCAGTCGTACTCTTCTCTGCGATCTGGCTCATCGTCGCAATCGAAAACGCGTTCAACATCGTCTGCCGTGCGCCCAATGCGCGACCGTGGCATCGACGCATTCTCGTGTACTGGACAATGCTCACGCTTGGCCCCCTGCTCTTGGCGATGGTGCCGTTGCTCGATGCAGAGCTGCGAAGTGTGATCGACGGTCAACCCTCGCTGCCGAAAACATACGCCTATGTTCGGCCGATTCTGGGCTTCAGTCTGCTGTTCATCTTGCTCTTCGTTGCATACGCCATCATCCCAACTGTGCGAATGCGCTGGAAGACATTACTGATTGGCGCGTTCGTCGGCGCGGTTGGCCTGGAACTTGGCCGCAACTTTCTGGGCATCTATATGGAGCGGGCATTCTCTGGCAATCGCCTGTATGGATCGCTGGGGCTTGTGCCAATCTTTATGTTCTGGGTCTATGCCATGTGGCTCATCGTGCTCTTCGGTCTGCAAGCGAGCTCGCTGCTGCACGCGCTGATGAGTGACGAGAGAATTCGAAGTGTCCTCACTCACCAATTGAGCGCCTTTGAGCCAGCGATTGCCGTTGGCGCAATGCAGTGGATCTGCGACAACCACCGCCGTGGATCACCGATCACGCTCACTGCACTCTCTGAACATTTGAAACTGAATCATTCGACCGCCACGCGGCTCGTGGCGTTGCTCGCTGAATCGAACTTGATTGTGTTCATTGCGGAAAATGGACGCATCGTCCTTGCGCGACCCGCTTTGACCATCACGATCGCGGAGGTGCTACGGATTGGATTTCGCGTCCCCGACATCAACCGCAGTGACGGAAATGGAGATTTGATGGACGCATTGCGGACTGCACAGCTGAAATCGGTCGTAAATCTCACATTCGAGGAGGATCGGGCTTGCAAAGACGAGCCTTCTAAAGCAGAATTGACTGGTAACCCATTATGACACATGGCACACCTGGCACATCATCTGGCACATCTGGATCATCTGGCACACCTAGATCGGCGACGACGACATTCGTCACCATCAGCACAAAGAACAAGCACATCCTTGCGCGCTTCGATGTTGCCGCCATCGGTCCACGCGAGGCAGCGACGATCGCGCTTGAAATCTCCCGTGCGATTGAAGGCGCGACCAAAGGAAAATGTTTGGTAATCGATCTCTCGCGAACAATGTCCTTGTCGAGCATGGGTCTTGGACTCTGCGTCGATATTCGAAACCGTGCGGTCGACGCTGGACTGCGACCCGTCCTGGCGGGAATGAATGTGCAGTTGACCGATCTTGTGCGAATGATGCGCGTCGACCGACTCTTCACCATTACATCTTCGATCGTCGATCTCGAGCGACTTCTTTTGTGAATGACACTCGCCCGCATGTGAACACCAGACATCGATTCACAGCGACGCTGTTGATTGCGACGGCCTTGGTCATGTGCGGTTGCTACGAGAGAGTTATCCGAATAAAAACAGGCGCTCAAACGACCGAAGTCGCAGCGCCAGATTTCAACGAAGAACCAGGTGCACTTGATGAATTGATGTGGGGACCTGTGCCAAAGGGTCAAGATCCTGCCGCGTATTACCGCAAGAAAAAACAGTTGATGGCTCAGTAGCCTTCTTGCTTCACGGGGACTAGACTTCAACAATGGGTCTTGAAACAGCATTACCAACCGACAGTGTTCTGACGACCAATCTCAATCGAGTTGTGAATTGGGCTCGCCGATCGAGTGTTTGGCCGATGCCATTTGCTACTGCGTGCTGCGGAATCGAATTGATGGCGGCCGCCTGCTCGCGCTTCGATATGGCGCGTTTCGGCGCGGAGGTCATGCGATTCTCGCCTCGCCAATCTGATCTGCTGATTGTTGCGGGTCGAGTCAGCGTCAAGACACTGCCAGTGCTTCAGCGCATTTACGCGCAGATGGCCGAGCCAAAGTGGGTCATCTCAATGGGCGCATGCGCATCGACTGGCGGCGTCTTCGACACATACGCCGTCGTGCAGGGCGTCGATCAATTCATTCCAGTCGATGTCTATGTTCCGGGATGCCCGCCGCGGCCTGAAATGCTGATCGAAGGAATCATGGCGATTCAGCGCTTCATTGATCAGGACAATATTCCCCAAGATCCATCTGGCAAGCGCCGAGCACTCAACATCGCGCTCTCACCTAATTACGAGCCAAAGGGGCAACCGCTTCCGGTCACGATTGGCGCGACTTAAGTTCACGCTGGCGATCGAGGTCCGAGCCTTTGTGAAATTGCAACTGGAGTCGCAACTGAGTTCGCAACTGAGTTCGCAACTGAGTTCGCAACTGAGTTCACAACTGAGTTCGCATGCGATGTGTGTGACAAACGCCGCCGCGGGGTGACAATTCTTACAAGATCATTGAAACTTAAGCCCGCGACACACTGGCCGTGCTCGCTGTCGCGGCTGGAACCAACGAGCGAACAAACGCGTCGATTCGAGCAACGCCCTTTTCAATTTGAGCCTGCGAGCACGCGAACGACAAACGCACATGTCCACGCGCACAGGCACCAAAGTCCTCGCCTGGAACAACGGCGACATGAGCCTCGGCCAGTAACGCTTCGGAAAACGCCTGAGCGCTATCGATCACACGACCAGCGGGCGACCGCTTGCCGAAGAGTTGTGCGATGTTGGGGAAAGCGTAAAACGCGCCCGTGGGTTGCACGGTCTCAAATCCTGGAACAGTCGACAGCAATGCGTGAATGATTGTCGCCCGATGAGCGAATGCACCGCGCATGGACTCGACTTCGCCAGCCGTTGCGGGCGAAAGCGCTTGCACCACCGCGGGCATAAAAAAACTCGCGATTGAGTTGGTCATCTGTCCTTGTAACTTGATGACCTCTCGAATGAATTTTCCCTGATCGCCGGGAGCGCACATATATCCGATGCGCCATCCAGTCATCGCATAGGCCTTGCTCATTCCGTTGATCGTTACCGTTCGTTCAGCGACGCGCGGATCGCTTCCAGGGGAAAAGTGCGCAATGCCCGCAGCGATCTCCGGGAAAATCAATTTCTCATAAATTTCGTCAGAGATGATTGCAATCTTTGGATGCGCGGCGATCACATCGACTATGGCGCGCATTTCCGCAACGGGATAGACAATTCCGCAGGGATTGCTCGGTGAATTCAAGAGGATTCCAACCGTGCGTGGCGTGATCGCCCGCGCAACCTGCTCAGCAGTCGCCCGAAATCCATTGGCCATCGATCCAGGAACTTCCACGCACACTGCCCCGGCGAGTTCAATCAGCGGGCGATAGCTCACCCATGCTGGAGTTGGCAACAAAACTTCATCGCCGCGGCCGGGCTCGATCATCGTCTGCAGTGCCATGTACACCGCGTGCTTCGCGCCAACGGTGATCGTGACATCCTCGGCCTTGCAAGCGATGCCATTCTCCTCGCGCAACTTGCGGGCGATCGCTTCGCGCGCGGTCTTCTCACCAGGAGTCGGCGCATATTTCGTCATGCCCGATTCAAGCGCTTCGATCGCTGCGCGTTTGATCGATGTTGGCGTGTCAAAGTCTGGCTCTCCCATAGCGAATCCGATCACATCGACGCCTTGTGCCTTGAGTGCGGCGGCTCGAGCTCCAACGGCCAGCGTTGCGGACTCTTTCATATCGGCGATACGGCTCGAAATGTGCATCAGCGAAGAATACCCAATCAGCGTGATGGGCTTCGATGCACTACAGTCCCGAACTTCTATGAGCCCTGATTCCATTGCTCGCATCGGCATCCTGACTGGCGGCGGTGATTGCCCCGGTTTGAACGCTGTCATCCGCGCCGTCGCGAAAACGGCGATGCTGCAGTTTCGAATCGAAGTCCTTGGGATCGAAGATGGATTCCAAGGATTGATTGAGAATCGCGTGCGTCCACTTTCGTTTCGCGATGTCTCGGGAATCTTGACCCGAGGCGGAACGATCTTGGGAAGCAATAATCGCTGCAACCCACAGCGCTATTGCACCCACCTTGCGGCGGACGGACGGCCAGTCTTCGAAGATGTCACTGCGACATGCATCGACACGATCCGCAAGAACAAAATCGATGCGCTGATTGTCATCGGCGGCGACGGCACCATGAGTTGCGCCGCGCCACTCGTTGAAGCCGGCGTGAATGTGATCGGCATTCCAAAGACAATCGACAACGATCTCTTTGGAACTGAGATCACATTCGGCTTTCTCACCGCCGTTGCGACGGCGACCGAAGCGCTTGACCGACTGCATTCAACTGCCGACAGCCACCACCGTGTCATGGTCTGCGAGGTGATGGGTCGAAATGCTGGATGGATCGCGCTGACATCGGGCGTTGCGAGCGGATCGGACATGATCTTGATCCCCGAGATTCCATATGAAGAGGATGCCGTCGCTGATTACATCACCCAGCGCATGAGCGGCGGGCCGGGATTTGCAATCGTTGTCGTCGCCGAGGGCGCGACTCCACTCGGCGGCAAGCAGACCATCGCTCGCGTTGATCCAACGAGTTACGATCCGATTCGACTCGGCGGTATCGGTCAGCGTGTCGCCAATTTGATCGCTGTAAAGACAACTGCCGAAGTTCGCATGACGGCGCTCGGCCACATTTTGCGAGGCGGCATGCCCATCGCGGCGGATCGAATTCTCGCCACAAACTTTGGATATCACGCGCTTTCGATTCTCATGGAAGGCGCATCTGGACGACTCGTCGTGCGAGAAAATAATGTCTTCAGCGATGTCGATCTGCTCATCTCAGCTGGTCGACAGCGACTCGTGCCGACGAATCATGCGCTGATCGCAGCGGCGCGGGCGCTGGGAACATCATTCGGCGATCGTGTCACGGCCAGGCTTGGGCTTGATGGTCCATCCTCGATAATGTGACGCCAGCGCACTTGATCATCGGCTAATCTTTGACTGTGAAGACTGGCGTTTTCCTCGATCGAGACAATACGATTCTTGCCAACGACGGCGACTTGGGAAATCCTGATCTCGTGCGCATCCTGCCCGGCGCCGCATGGGCGATCCGCGCGCTGCGCGAAGCGGGATACACGATTGTGGTGGTGACCAACCAAGGTGGCGTTGCGCGAGGTCTTTATTCAGAGCGAGATGTTGACGCCGTTCACGCACGATGCGCGGAATTGCTCGCCCGCGAAGTTGAATGGCCGGCGACTGAACCGCTCATCGCTCAGTGGTTGCATTGTCCCTTTCATCCGCAAGGCACAGTTGCCGAGTATCGCGCCGAACATCCTTGGCGCAAGCCTGCGCCCGGCATGTTGCTCGCGGCGGCGGAACAACTTTCGATCGATCTGACAAAGAGTTGGATGGTGGGCGATCAAGAGCGAGACATTGAAGCTGGCCGACGAGCGGGATGCCGCACGATTCGCCTCCTTGCAACCAACAGCGATCATCAAGCCACACGCGCTGCGAGCGCGGCCGATTTCATCGAGTGCGATCTGCTGCATGCGAGCCACCGCATTCTTCGCGTCGACGGTCGCGACGGCGCCCCAACTTGGATCGCGACAAGTTCGACGCGCATGATCGCGGCTCCAGGTCGACTTGCAAGTGCGCAAAACCGCGACATGGTGCATGCTGCTGCACATGCGCTTGCCGAGCGCGAGGGAGTTCGTGTTTCACGACTCCAAGTCGATGAAACTGGAGTCGAGCTTGAAGTCGTCGGCGCAGAAATTGTCGCCCTCGGCTTCGCGGCTGAACTGCGCAGAAACACCAATCAATGGGCACTCTCCCGCGGCGAAACAAATCTGTGGATGCACGGATGACCCCCACCGCTACCGGCCAATTCTCCGCGATCTTGCCAGCCGATGCCCAGCGCATTCTGATCATTCTGCCTTCGTGGGTCGGTGATGCGTGCATGGCGACTCCCTTGCTTCGCCATCTCGCGACGACGCATCCGCATGCACGAATCGTCGCGTTTGGTAAGGACCATCTGCGATCACTCATGGACGGCCTTCCATGGGTCCATGATTTTTACGCTGGGTCGATGCGACGATCGAGCATGATTGCCGAACTCCGCCGCATTCGCGCGGAACATTTCGACGCCGTGCTGTTGCTGCCAAATTCCTCGCGAAGTGGAATCTTCGCACGGCTGACGGGCATCGCACATCGCGCGGGCATCAGCCGCCCTCAAGATTTTCGAGGCTGGCTGCTCACTCATCGGTTCGCAAACGCACAGTCGCTGCAAGACGAAGTTGCCAAGTATGCCGCACTGGCAAGCTGGTGGACTGGAACACCGCTGACCAGTCGCACCGTAGAACTTCACACCACCGAAGATGAACGCACTCAGGCGCAGCAACTGCTTCACGATCTTCCTGCGACACGCGCCGACGCGCCGTGCGATCTCATCCTGCTCAACCCTGGCGCAAATCGATTGGACAAGCAGTGGCCCGCGCACTCGTTCGCCCAAGCGGCTCGGAAAATTTCACTCGCGCGCGCCGCGGGCGAAGCGCCACGACCAATCGCAGTGACTGGCGGTCCCAACGAACACGCACTCTGTGCCGAAGTCGCCAAGCAATCAGGCGGTATTGACCTTGTTGCCCGCGGAATCAATCTCGGATCGCTCAAGGCGGTGCTGCAACGAACTGCACTGCTCATCACCAACGACACTGGCCCGCGCCATATTGCGGCTGCGTTTGCAACTCCCACCATCGCACTCTTTGGACCGACAGATTGCAGAAAGACTCCCATGGATTATCCCAACGAGCGGCGACTCATCGCTGAACCATTTCTTCCCGAAGATCAGATCGCCGACGACATCGCACGCGCGCGCGCCGGCCTCTGCGCGATGGATCGCATTTGCGTGGGCGATGTCGTGCACGCAGCGCATGCACTCGACGCATCTCAATCCACCCACAATTCCAGCCGGATTTCCGCATGAGCGCACCACTCTGGATCGTCTTGATCGCAATCGGCTTCGTCTGTGGAAGCATTCCATTTGGGCTGATCATCGCGCGGACCAAAGGCATCGACATTCGCCAACACGGCTCGAAGAACATCGGCGCAACAAATGTCGGACGAGTCCTCGGACGCAAATACGGATTGCTCTGCTTCATCCTCGATGCTCTCAAAGGATCGATTCCAGTGCTTGGCGTTTGGTGGTTCATCGCGCGAGATCATCCCGAGCAAACCAATCTCGTCGCCGTGTTGATGCCACTCGTTGGAATTGCCGCGATTCTCGGCCATGTCTTCTCGCCGTGGGTTGGCTTTCGCGGCGGCAAAGGAGTCGCAACAAGTTTCGGCGCATTGCTGTCGATGTGGCCGCTCATGACATTTCCCGCCATCGGCGCGCTCTTGGTCTGGTTCGTTGTGCTCAAAGCATTTCGCTTCGTTTCGCTCGCATCGATCTGCGCCGCGCTCTCACTGCCGATCTTGCTTGTTGTCCGCGTCGTGTGGATGCCAGGAGAAGCACGCATGCAAGCCGATGCTTTCCTGCCGCTGTTGATCGCCGTCACGGCACTCGCTGTGCTAGTAATCTGGAAACACCGCACCAACATCGCTCGCTTGAAATCCGGCACAGAACCTCGCGTGGGCGCGGTGAAACCAACCGAGCCGTCCTGCGCTACTCTGCGATCATGACCTCTGACCCGGCGAGTCACGGCTACCGTTCCCCGCTTGAAACCCGCAATGCATCGGTTGCGATGCGGACAATCTGGAGCGACCACCACAGATTTACAACATGGCGTCAAGTATGGCTTGCGCTTGCACAATCGCAAATGGAACTCTCGCTTGGACCGACGAGCGCGCAAGTTGAAGCCATCCGGCGCGTTCTCAATTTGATCGATCTCGACGCGGCGGCGAAGCATGAACAGCGACTCCGCCACGATGTCATGGCTCATGTGCACACACTTGGAGATCAAGCCACCGCAGCGCGCGCCATCCTGCATCTCGGTGCGACGAGTCAAGATGTTGTCTGCAATGCTGATGCGCTTCTGCAGCGGGAAGCGCTCACACTCATCGCAACGCGCCTCGCGCGCGTGATCGATCGACTCGGTTCATTCGCCAAGAAATGGCGCGAGCTTCCCGTTGTGGGCTTCACTCATTATCAAGCCGCGCAGCCGCTCACCATGGGTCGACGCGCGACCTTGTGGGCGCAGGAATTCACCATCGCACTTGGGGAAATTGAGATGCGCATCGCATCGCTCAAAATGCGCGGCCTGCGTGGCGCGACTGGAACGCAAGCATCTTTCCTAACACTCTGCGGTGGCGATCCCAAGCGAGTCGATCAACTTGAGCGCAGATTTGCCGAGATTTTCTGGGGTAATGCCGATGCTCTCTGGCCGCTCACCAGCCAGACTTACCCTCGTTTGTGGGACGCGCAGATGCTCTCTTCGCTGGCGGTCAGCGCGTGCGCGGTCCACAAATGCGCCAATGACATTCGCCTGCTCTGCAACTTGCGCGAAGTGGACGAGCCATTCGAGGCAGAACAAATCGGCTCGAGTGCGATGCCATACAAACGCAATCCAATGCGCTGCGAACGCGCAACTGGACTGGCGCGATTCGTCATCTCGCTCACGCACAATGCCTATGACACAGCGAGCACTCAGTGGCTTGAGCGAACGCTCGACGATTCATCCAATCGTCGCCTCTCGATTCCTGAATCGTTCCTCGCACTGGACGGAGCGCTCGAAGTGATGGCCAATGTTGCTGGCGGCTTGGTGGTGTATCCGGGCCAGTGCGCCGCTCGGCTTCAGGCAGAAATGCCGTTCATGGCAACCGAAGAGATTCTCCTCGCCGCCGTCGCTCGCGGAGTCGATCGTCAAGTGGCCCACGAATCTCTGCGACGCCATTCGCAAGCAGCGGCACAGCGCATCAAGGGTGACGGCGCTCCTAACGATCTGCTCTCGCGGCTCGAGGGCGATCCACTTTTTCAGTCGATTGATATGAATGCGCTGATGAACGCGCAGAAATTCATTGGTCGATCCGTCGAGCAAACCGACTCTTTTCTGCACAGCACAGTCGATCCAATTCGAGCGCGTTACGCAACGGCTCTCCAGGAAAACCCAGACCTGCGCGTGTGAACCTGCGCGTGGCGCGGCGCGCGACTCGAAGCACACGCTCATCTCCCCCAACCCGCCAAACCATGCCGATTCCCCGCATCAACAGCCAGACGACCGCCCTGCTCGTGATTGATATTCAAGATCGACTCATGCCCACGATTTTTCAGCGCGAAACATTCATCGCACGCACTCGAGCATTGATCAGCGGCGCGAGTCTGCTAAACATGCCGATCATTGTGACGGAGCAATATGTCAAGGGCCTCGGCCATACCACTGCACCAATCCTTGAAGTAATTCCAGCTCGAACTGCGGTGATCGAGAAACTCGCCTTCAGCGCGTTGACACCCCAAGTCCGCGAGCAACTGCAAGCGGCCCGACGAACGCACTTGATCGTTTGCGGTATCGAAGCGCATGTTTGTGTCTTGCAAACCGTGCTGGATGCATGCGCAATGGGCATCCAAACATTTCATGCCACCGACGCGATCTCATCTGGACAGCCTGACCAAATCGATCCTGCATTTCGCAGAATGGAACGAGCCGGGAGCATTCCAACGGGCGTTGTCTCTGCGCTCTATGAGATGATGGGCTCGTGCGAGCACCCCGCGTTCAAGTCGACATTGCCGCTGGCGAAGGCAGTTGTGTCGACGCCAGCAACTGCAGCGCAATAATCGCAGCATTAGAGGTCACCGCCTCGTTCGCAAAGAACGCCTCATTCGCAAGCACCGCTGCATTCACCGCGGAAAATTTATTCAATCGCACAAGCAAAAGCGTCAGCGCTGTGCGTTCACGCAGTCGTCGCCGGCCAATCCCTTGGCTCAAATGCATA
>Ga0209284_10004512_pt1 | contig 15568 bp, 15 predicted proteins | sample FRY03_FD_187211 | JGI IMG/M metagenome (GOLD analysis project Ga0209284, IMG submission 187211) | Freshwater microbial communities from Lake Fryxell liftoff mats and glacier meltwater in Antarctica - FRY-03 (SPAdes) (version 2) | ecosystem: Environmental > Aquatic > Freshwater > Ice > Glacier... | reverse complement strand
CAAAAACACACAATGAATTAACTAAAAGACAAATTGTAAAAGCTATAACTGAAAAAAAAAATAATGGTCGTGTTAGAAAATTTTAAAATATAAAAAATAGATAATATATACAATATAACATATAACATATAACATATATCATATAACAGATAATATATAACATAATGTATTTTGTAATGTGCGTTGCATTTTTAGATATATTATGGTGTATGTTATGGCTAGACGATATATTCTTGAATAACCTCGTTTATTTTTTCACCATATTCTACGAAACTGAAGAGATTACGCATTGGACACTTGAATGAGAAGTTTTCACCGCTATTATCAAGATTGTAGCGATTGTTGATGATTTCTTCAACCAATTGGTTTTTCAAGTATTTGAAGAAACATTCATTATGCATTTTTGCTCCATTAATGATGCCTGTTTTAGCAGAGCAAGGGATAGGAACGGAGATATGTCCATTTGACTTTTTAAAGCCACTCATACAGATGCAACACGATACATCTTTGTATTTTTCGCAAGACTTTGTGAATACCCCTTCAATATTTATAGGCAAATTTCCAATAGTCCAAGATGGAACTTTAACAGACATCTTTTCTAAACGGTCGCATACCGCGTTGTTATAGTTGCCAACATTATCAAACCTTTTGGCATTAAGGCAAAACTCTGTCTTGTATTCAATCATATCTTTCATAACGCGAAGTTCTACTTTTTTCTTATCAATAATACTCATATTATCAATCTTAGTTCCGGTGTTGCCAGATATACAGATACCGGTCTTTGTCATTATGAACATATTGCACAACATATCAAGATTACCGAATGGAGGCTGAATGAGGTAATTATTGCTCACCACAATATCAAAATTAATCTTGATAACTTGCCCTGATGAAATATATGGAACTTTACCAACGGTTATATCAAACGATACTTTGGTTACGCTTGCGACAGCCAACCGAAAATACTTATTATCTGATTGTGTTGTATACTCAGAAGATAGATCAACGTTTCCGCGGTCAAAGTCGTCGTAAATCATCTTTTTAATATCTTCAATAAGACTTTTCGCAGATAAGTTATCGGATACGCAAATATCTAAATCTTCGGGAATAAGCATACGCCCAACAGTTTCGGGATGATACTGTTTGTTCCAGAACTTTCTGTTTTCCCATACATTAGAATGAGCCTTATTGTACTCGTAATTGTAATGATTTGAAATAATCTTGTCGCGAACATAACCCCCGAAAATAACACCGTTGTAATCAAAAACCTTACTCGCTACACGAGAATACAGTATATTTTTGATATTATCGGGATTGAATTCAACTTTAGCAAAAGATGACATTTTGTTTAAGATGAGAAGAAAAGATGAGAGACTGTAATTTACTAACAGATATTTAAACCTTGTTGTAAATAACTTGAGAAGAATATGCTTTAGTGTTTTTATCAGCACGATTAACTATATTCTTTATATTGCTATAAATTTTTTTATTTTTTGTTATTATCAATTTTTATAATTTTTTTAAAAAAATAGAACATATTTATCCAATATCATTTTCTACTTTTGCCTTTGAATAAGCATATAATACATTTTCAGCCGTATCTATGGGTAATAAATAATCTTTAGCTGCATAAAACTCTGGTCCTGTACGGGAACCTCTATTTACTAATGTTCTCAATGCGTTAATATCGTGAAGTTCATATTTTAAACGAATTTTTGAATTATTAACAATAAAGTCTATAAATATTGAAGATATTATTTTTGTATTTCCATTTGGCATGTAAAAACTATTAGGATATTTAAAAACGGCGTTAAAAACTTTTAAATTAGTAATATTTAAAAGATTGGGTGTATTTTCGAAGGCAATAACATGATTTGGAAAAGGCAATCCAGAACCTGAATAATTAGACATTCTATCAATCGGGTTAGGTGCTATTAAAATAACAGAATCATATGTTTCGTCTTTTTTCATAACACCCGCAATATATACTTTAGAATAATCAGGATTGAATGTAATATTTAATTTTACATATTCATCTTCAAAAATCATTATTAATACCTCTATATTTTATATATAGAATTATTTTTACAATATGATTAATATAAAAATTATTGTACACGCGTACTTGTTCCAAGACCTTCTTTATTAACCTCAATCTTTTCACAAGTTGTAGCAGTACATTTTACAATATAGCGTTCGGGATACATTGTTCCATTTTCACCAAAAGGTCTATTACAAGGTGCACAAGGAGATAAAGTATCTAATACATTTAACCTATTACGCTCCATAAGTTTTTCAGCATTTTCTTGTAAAAAAATTCTACTTTCATAACTACTTTTAACCATATTATTGGTATATAAATCAGTCATTAGCTCAGCATTTATCGCACATCTGGGTCTATAATCGGTAAATGAACGCCCGTCTGACATTTTTAAAGGACATTCGGGTTTAAGTTCGGTTGACGAATAAAAACTCATTATAATTATTATCTTATATAATTACAATATTTTTTATTTTTGTTTTTTTATATGTTCTACTATGCGTGTCACTAATTGTGCTTTTGTACCTTCTGTGTTTAGCATTTTTTCAACACATTCTTCCCTTAATTTATCTAAACTCATATTTTTATATTTTTTTATAGATGATGATTTATCACATTCGTTATTAAATGTTATATCTGATGATACCGATATATTATCAGCGATATCAATATGTTCAACTACATTAGTATGAAGTGTTTCTTGATCTTTACAATCTCCAACATCATAAAAAGATTTATCATTAGATAATGTTATATGCGTTACTGAATTATCTTCTTCTTCTTTTACAAAATTGTTAACCTCTACCGGTATTTCAAAAGTAGTTTTTTTATTAACAACAACCTCTTTTTTTACAGGGATAGTATTGCAAATATCACCTTCGTATGATTTATCATAAGTATCATTTTCTTCATTGTGCGATTTATCAGTAACTTTTTTATCTGTATCGCAACACATATTAGAAATATTACTATCGTCCTTGACAATACTATCTTTGAATATTTCATTCATAGTTTTATCGTAATTATTCCAATTTTTTGACAATAATTCTGTTCTCTCACCTTTTTTTATTATATTTACTCGTTTTTCTAATAGAAAGAAATTACCTTCTAAAATTGTAAGTTTTCGCCATAGAAACATAACTAGAAATAATAAAATTGAAAATACAATAACATTAATATTAATATATGGGTGATCAAATAAAAAGTTGTACATTATTTATTAAAATCAGAACATATTTTGTTTTTCATTTTAATCGCATTATCTATTATTGTTTTAGGAAATTCTTTAATATTTAGCAACTCTATAGCAATACATAAATAAGAATGTCCTCTATTTATTTTATATGGAAAATAGTATTTATTATCGCGAGGTATAGCATCTACGGATAAGTTTATAAATCTATCTGGATATATTTCTTCTAACCTTATCAATTTGTGAAAATGTGTTGTTATTATTAATGTTATTCCATTTAATTTACTTAGATATTCAATAACAGAATATGCGGTAGACATACCTTCTATGGGTGGTGTTGAATGCATTGGTTCATCCATTAAAAATAACCCTTTTTTATCTTCATTATTTATTTGTACAGCTTTCTTAATCATATTTAGACAATATTCAGCTTCCGCTTCAAAATATGATTTATCACCTAGAACATCAGATACACGCATAAAAGAGTTTATTGTATCATATAATATCATTTGTGATTTATAACTATATGTTATACCAATTGTTTGTCCCAATATTATATTAGACAATATTGTTTTTACATATGTTGTTTTGCCTCCAGCATTTGGACCAGTTACAATAATGTTTTTATTTAAGTTAATTGGATTAGAAACTTGTTCATTATTTAGGATAGGGTTCTTTGCATTCCATAATAATGTTTCTTTATCATTATAATATACTATAGACCAATCTTCCGTCAATGCTAAATTATTTATTGAATATATAACATCAATAGCATATATTGTTTTCAATAAAGATGACAATTGCTCTTTTAATACATCGTCCTTCCATATTTTATAAATATCTGTCATACTATTATTGATATCAATATTATGAAAAGATTTATCAATATTAAAATATGGATCAACTATATCAATTGGTAAGTTATTTGTTATATTCAATGAATGTTTTACAAAGCAAACTAATCCTTTCATTTTTGTGTGAAGTTTTTGCTTCGTATTATATAAAAATAGCGCTACTTCAAATGTTTGATACATATTATAAATATAAACTCCTACATATAAAAATATAGATATAAGTTTTGTAATATCCACACGTACATTTCCAGTTGGTCTTAATAAGAATAATAATAAATTATATATTATTTCCAAATAAGATGCTATGCTTAAATTCATATTTAAATATTTATTAACATAAACATATGGTGCTACAAATGCGCTACAAGGATATAAAAATGATGTTATTGGTATAAAATATATTTTATATGTATGATATAAGTCAAGTAATATTTCAATATAGTTAATGTAATTTAATATAAATGAAGATGGAAATAATATTTCAATAGATGTGTTATTCTCAATTTCTTCTGATATTTTATAAATCCATAGAATATCATTTTCATATTCTTTTAAAATTTCAATATCAATATCATAATCAATAAATGTTTTTTGTCTTTTCTCCAAAATATTTTTATCGTTTATTGGATGTTGGACAAGTTTTTTAATCAATATTTTACTACCATCTAATAATGGCAAACACGAAACCCAATTATCTATTGTAGTATCTTTAAATACATCTTCTGATATATCTATTTTTTCACCAGTAATAATATCATCTGACAATATTTTATCCAATATAACATCCTTTTTTGCTTTATCAAAATCAAAAAGTTCGCGAAAGTTTTCTAAAGTTTCGTCGTCCATTATTTATTATATATTATTAAAAAATGATATATAATTTCGCACTATTATTATAGAAATAATGAGCGATAATCAAGATTTAATATCTCCACACGACCGTTCATCGTTATTAATGTTTATAGAGAATGAAGAATCTAAATTAAACTCTTCTCCAACAAGAATTAAAAAACTTAGAAGTCTTTATGATCTTAAACCACTTCCGCAAACTATTGAAGAAGTAAAACCCGAAGATAATATTCAAAAATCGCAATTTTCAACATTTCAAGAAAATCATGATATAACAAATGATGTAATGGCGATAGATACAAATGAATATATTGTAGTTCTAAAAAAAAAACCTAACCTTTTTAAAAGGATATATTCATTATGTAAAGAATTTTCAATCAATAAAAGAAATCAAAGATATGAAGAATATGAAGAATATCTGTTTAATGACGAAGATTTTGAAGAATGTTATTATTATATAGATAATAAAAATAGTTCAAATATGTGGTATAATTCACTATTTAAATAAAAAATATATTGTATATTGTATTAATAGCACAATATTATATGTTATTATGGAAAGAGAGGTTATACATTTTGATAAAAAAATATATGACAAACCTAAAATATCAATTGACAATATAAGAAGTTTCACATTGAATAATAGGATTTCCTATTATTATTATATAGCAAAACTTCTCAGTATCATAAATGTTGATACATGCTTACAAAAGATAAAGAGTAAAAACTTTAAGATTCGTACTTATACGATTGATGATGTTTTAATTTTAGAAAATAAAATAGGCTCGGATAGTGTATATGGTGTTATATACTTATCAAGCATTTCAAATAGTAAATGCGACCAATGTATTGCTTCGAAGGTTATGGCATATGATGAAGAAAATATGAAAGAAATAGAAATTATGGAATATATTACAAGAAAAATTTTATTAAAAAAAAAATCTAAACATTTTGTTATGATGTATAAATATACAATATGTTCCAATCCAATAATTAATAAAAAGAAAAGAGTTGTTTGTATAAATGAGTTAGCACATGGAGATATTAAAATGCTTGCACAAACTGGAGACTTATTTAAAGATTATGGTGAATTAATGAATATATTATTTCAAACATTTATATCTATAGGAACATTTCAAAATTTGATAGGATATATACATGGCGATACTCATTATGGTAATTTTTTATATCATAAAAATGAAAAGATAGGGTATTATCAATATTTATTTGAAGGGAAACATTATTATCTTAAATCTTGTAAATACAATATTATGATTTACGACTTTGGTTTCGCAGATAAAAAAAATGAACGTAATAACAATACTTATATTTTATCACAAGATTATAGTACAATATGCAACTTATTCATAGATGAAGATAATAAAAATATTTTACAAAACAATTTGATAAATAACAATATTTACAAAATTTTAGTAAAAATTTCTAATTTTGATAAAAACTTAAATTCAAATAGTTTTTTTAAAACTTTAATAAACGAGATTTTTATTCCATATTCTGTTAACGGATTATTTTTGACATTACCACCTATAAACTCAAAAATAATAAACAAAAAACCTTTCCTAATAAACTAAAAAATGATATAAAATATTCTACATAATAATATTAATAATGAATCAAACTGACAATATAGTTATATATAATAAAGGACATATTCATTTAATAGACAAGGAACCTTATGAAACAAACGAAGATGTTTTTAAAAGAGGATGGTTTATTGTTATTAATAAAGATAATGAAGAAAACATGAATAAGTTAATATCTATGTCTATTATAAAAAATAATATTGATAAATGTATGGAATATTAATTATTATATCATACAACCAGTTTATTATAATAACATAATGTATTATCAATATAAACATGTGTATTTATATTTTTATAATAACATTCTTCAAAATATATTCCATCTGCGTCGTATTTATTTAATATCCATCTTATATCTTTACATAAATTATAAGGAATAATTATCATTGCTGTATCAATAAAACGAACATTTATTTTATTACCATTAATTCTATTGTATTGATTAAAAGAATACATCTTATCATTATCTATAATATTTAATAAATTATAGATATTTGGATGAATAATATTATCATCGTCTAAATAATATAATAGTGTATTTTTATTTGTAACCTTTGATAAAGCATAATTTCTTTGTGGATTTCCTAATATTCCATCTGATTTATATAAATACTCTTTAATTTTATTATTTTCTTGATATTCAAATATTTTTGGATTATTAATAATTTTATTACCATCATACACAATAATCCATTCATCAACATATTGAAAATTAATACTTTTTTTTATTTCTAATAGATTATCTAGTCTATATGAAGGTGTAATTATTGTTAATTTATTCGTATTTTTAAATATAGGAATATCACCTCCTTTTATTAAAACAAATAATTTATCATTATTCCAACTAGATGAGTTTTTATTATTGTGATCTAATTCAACAAAATAATAATCTTGAAAATATTTTAATATAGGCAATAATCTATTAATATAATCTGTTTCTTTGTAATATTTAAAAACATTTTCTATGATTAATATTCCACCCGGTTTTATATATTCATAACTATTTTCAATAAATCTAACTTGATCTTCAAATTGATGTGTAGTATCTTCAATAATAATATCATATTGTATATTTAATTTACTAAAAGACATTTTAATACTTTCCTTATCACATATATCCATATCAATTAGTTTTATTCTATCATTGTCATATTTAATTGTAAAATTATCTATATACTCTTTATCATATTCAAATCCGTATATTTCAGCATTTACAAAGTATTCTTTCCACATAAGAATAGAAGCACCTTCTAGAATACCTATCTCGGCAATTCTTAATTTTTCATATCTTTTATTTTTAAAAAGTCCATCATAAAATAATGTATATGGATGACAATGTCTAATATTTGATACATTATTTCTTTGAGAAGACTTATCAGTGTCATATTTTTTTCCAATTTCACATAATTCACATGAATTATTTTTGTAATTAATTTTCAAAGTTTCCATTTTATATAATAATTATACCATTTATTTATATACTGTTAAAGCATATATTTGAATACAATACATACTGCAAATATAGTAGTAATAAAGTTCAAGAATATTATGAATATTATGAATGGTATTAAATAATATAAAGCATACATAAGAATAGGTTTTACAATTTCATATCTAATATTAGATTTAAGTATTTCGTCTTTGATAATATCTATAAAAATATTTATAACATTATAATCGTGTTCAAAATCTTCGTTTTTTTCATGAGAGTTCATTTTATACTTTAAAAAATACCTCTTTTAATATATTAAATATATTAAGAATTATAAATAAAATCTATTACAAATATAATATTTTTATATTTAGTATAAATTAGAATGACCAAATATACTGACGCATTAAAAGAATATAATAAGGGAAAAGATAAATGGTGCATTCCAAAAAAAGGTTCTGCAGATTATAAACTTATCAAAGACATTATTGACAGAAATAAAAATATAATCTTTTTTCCAAAGTCTATAAAAGTTTCTAAAGAAAAAGAACCTAAAGTAAAAAAAGAACCTAAAGTAAAAAAAGAACCTAACGTAAAAAAAGAACCTAACGTAAAAAAAGAACCTAAAGTAAAAAAAGAACCTAATGTAAAAAAAGAACCTAAAGTAAAAAAAGAACCTAAAGTAAAAAAAGAACCTAAAGTAAAAGTTTCACTTTTTATTAACGATAAAGTATCAACAAATAAAAAAATTATTAATTCTCCAATTTCTATTAAAAAATTTTCAAGTAAAAAATATACTTCTTCATTGAGAAAAAGTGATAAAAAAAAGTCAAGTGTGTTTATTGATAAAGTTGATAATAAACAAAATGCTAATATAATTGCTAACTTTTTAAGAAATAAGCTTATTAAAGACAAATACACATTAGATAACCGCGTTTCATTTTATAAATATATTAATAATCTTCTCTTAGATATCAAAGGCGATGAATGTTTAGAACCTAAGGTTTTTAAAAGCAAAAAAGGTTATACGATAAACAATAAGATTAATCTATATAAAAAAATAGGAACGGAAAGTGCTAATGGTGTTATATATTTAACTAGTATAGTTAATAGTTTTGGAGGATTTACAATTGCTTCAAAGGTTATGAACGACGATTTAAGCAATACTAACGAAATTAAAATTATGAAATTTATAACTGATGAAATTATATTAAAAAAGAAATCAAAACATTTCGCATTAATGTATAAACATGCAATATGTAATAGAGTACCATTTCCTGATAAATATAGAATTATATGCGTTAATGAATTAGCGCACGGAGATCTAAAAACCTTATTGCAAAATGTAGAAATATTAGAAGACGATGAAGTGATGATGAATTTATTAATTCAAACTTTTATATCAATTGGGACATTTAATAATTTGATTGGGTATGTTCATAAAGATACTCATTATGGAAACTTTTTATATCAAAAAAGTAATGAAAAGGGATATTATGAATATTTATTTAATGGTAAAAGTTATTATTTAAAGTCTTGTGGTTATAACATTATGATATATGACTTTGGATTATCAAAAGGAATTGAATATTTAACTGATAATGTCAAGTTCGATACTATTTTATTTGATTATGCAAGAATTACACATGCTTTTTTCAACAAAATTTACGGTGGTTGGGTAGAAACACCAAATTTACCAAACTTTTATATAAATGATAGAATGATTAGAGCAAGAAAGGTTATAATTGATACACCTGTTTCTATTATAAATAAAATTACGAAAATTAAGAATCAAAGTATTGATAATAAATTTTTTGAGAACATTATTGAAAATATATTTATCAAGCTATCACCAAAAGGTTTATGGTTAACTCAACGCCCAGATAATGTTATTAATAAATTTCCTTTTAATATTAATTAAATTTCCTTTTTTTATTTTTAAATAATATATTTTGTTATTAGATGACTAAATATATTGAAGCATTAAAAGAATATAATAAAGGAAAAGATAAATGGTGTGTTCCAAGAAAAGGTAGCGATGATTATAAAATTATTGAAAAAATTATTGAAAAAAATAAGGGTACAAAGGCTTCTCCAAAGGTTCCAAAGGTTCCAAAGGTTCCAAAGGTTCCAAAAGATCCAAAGGTTCCAAAGGTTCTAAAGGTTCCAAAGGTTCCAAAGGTTCTAAAGGTTCTAAAGGTTCCAAAGGTTCCAAATGTTCTAAAGGTTCTAAAGGTTCCAAAGGTTCCAAAAGTTCCAAATGTTTCAACACGACCAAATAGTCGTGTGCGAACAAATAGGACAAGAGGTAGTTCATCAGGAAAAAAAAGGTCAACTGTTTTTATAAAACAAGTCGATGATAAACAAAACGCTAATATAATTGCTAACTTTTTAAGAAATAAGCTTATTAAAGACAAATACACTTTAGATAACCGTGTAGCATTTTACAAATATATTAACAATCTTCTTTTAGATATTAATGAAGATGAATGTTTAGAACCTAAGGTTTTTAAAAGTAAAAAAGGTTATACTATAAACAATAAGATTAATCTGTATAAAAAAATAGGAACGGAAAGTGCTTTTGGGGTTATATATTTAACAAGTATAGTCAATAGTTTTGGAGGATTTACAATAGCTTCAAAGGTTATGCCAAATAATGAAGATAATACTAACGAAATTAAAATTATGAAATTTATAACTGATGAAATTATTTTAAAAAAGCAATCAAAACATTTTGCATTAATGTATAAAAATGCAATATGTAATAGAGTACCATTCGTGGATAAACATAGAATCGTATGTGTTAATGAGTTAGCACATGGAGATCTTAAGACCTTAATGGAAACTGAAGAAATATTAAAAAAGGATGAATTAATGATGAATTTATTATTTCAAACATTTATATCAATTGGAACACTTCATAATTCGGTTGGGTATGTTCATAAAGACACACATCATGGAAATTTTTTGTATCAAAAGAATAATGACGAAGGATATTATGAATATTCTTTTAATGGTAAAAGTTATTATTTAAAGTCGTGTGGTTATAACATTATGATATATGACTTTGGATTATCAAAAGAAATTCAACATTTAACAGATTATAGTAAATACGATAATATTAAAACGGATTATGCTAGAATTACTCGTGCTTTTTTCAATGTAAAAATAGGAGGTTGGATAGAAACAAAAAATTTACCAAGTGATTATGTAAATGATAATCTCATTAAAGTAAAAAAGGTTATAGTTAATACAACTTTTGATATAATAAATAAAATTATCAAAATTAAAGATCAAAGTATTGGTAATAAATTTATTGAAATCATTATTGAAAATATATTTATCCCACTTTCACCAAAAGGATTATGGTTAACAGAACGTCCTAAAAATGTTATTAACAAAAAAGCTTTTGATATTAGCTAAATTCTATTTTTTATTTTTATAATAATATATTTTTTTATTAGATGACAAAATATATTGAAGCATTAAAAGAATATAATAAAGGAAAAGATAAATGGTGTATGCCAAGAAAAGGAAGTGATGATTATAAACTTATCATAAAAATTATTGAAAAAAATAAGGGTACAAAGCCTTCATCTAAAAAAAATGTTCCAATTGTTCCAAATAGTCCAAGACTACCAAATAGTCCAAGACTACCAAATAGGACAAGAAGTAGTTCATCAGGAAAAAAAAAACCACCACATGTGTTTATTGATATAGTCGATAATAAACAAAATGCTAATATAATTGCTAACTTTTTAAGAAATAAGCTTATTAAAGACAAATACACGTTAGATAACCGTGTAGCATTTTACAAATATATTAACAAACTTCTTGTAGATATCAAAGGCGATGAATGTTTAGAACCTAAGGTATTTAAAAGCAAAAAAGGTTATACGATAAACAATAAGATTAATCTGTATAAAAAAATAGGTACAGAAAGTGTTAATGGTGTTATATATTTAACAAGTATAGTCAATAGTTTTGGTGGATTTACAATTGCTTCAAAGGTTATGCCGAATGATGAAGATGAATTTAATATTAATGAAATTAAAATTATGAAATTTATAACTGATGAAATTATATTAAAAAAGAGGTCAAAGCATTTTGCATTAATGTATAAACACGCTATATGTAATAAAATACCATTTGATGATAAACATAGAATAATATGCGTTAATGAGTTAGCACACGGAGATCTTAAAACTTTAATGGAAAATGAAGAAATATTAAAAGACGATGAATTAATGATAAATTTATTTTTTCAAACATTTATATCAATTGCAACATTTCAAAATATAGCAGGATATGTACACAACGATTGTCATTATGGTAATTTTTTGTATCAAAAGAATAATGAAGAAGGATATTATGAATATTCTTTTAATGGTAAAAGTTATTATTTAAAGTCGTGTGGTTATAACATAATGATATATGACTTTGGAAACTCTGAAGAAATTATTTTTAATGGAGATCAATTGACAAAAGATTATATTTTTAACGATTATAAAAAAATATCACATTTTTTTTACAATAAAAATGTAGGAGGCGTTATAACAAATAAAAATTTACCAAGCAAATATGTAAATGATACACTTAGAAAAGTAGTTAATGATCTTGATGGTATAGAACTTATATATATTAATAATAAATATATAGATAAAAACATTTTTTTCGAACAAATTATTGAAAAAATATTTAATTCATCATCGCCGAAAGATATGTGGGTTAGTAAACGTCCTAAAAATGTAATTAACAAAATTGCTTTTGATATTTCATAATTATTAAAAACAATATTTAGTCATCTAAAAAAATAATATTCTACATTTTTTAGATGACTAAATATTTTGAAGCATTAAAAGAATATAATCACGGAAAAGATAAATGGTGTATGCCAAGAAAAGGAAGTGATGATTATAAACTTATTATAAAAATTGTTGAAAAAAATAAGGGCATAAAGTCTTTATCTAAAGTTTCAAAAACAAAAGAACCTAAAGTAAAAGTACCTAAGGTTCCAATAAATAAAAGTGTTATTAATATTCCTATTATAGATAATAGCTTTTCAAATAAGAAATATAGTAAATCTTCTATAAAAGGTAGTCTAAACAGGTCAAGCGTTTTTATAAAACAAGTTGATAGTAAAAAAAACGCTAATATAATTGCTAACTTTTTAAGAAATAAACTTATCAAAAATAAATATGTATTAGATAACCGCGTAGCATTTTATAAATATATTAACAATCTTCTCGTAGATATTAATGGAGATGAATGTTTAGAAAGTAAGATTTTTAATAGTAAAAAAGGTTATACCATAAAAAATAAGATTAATCTGTATAAAAAAATTGGAACAGAAAGTGTATATGGAGTTATATATTTAACGAGTATTGTTAATAGTTTTGGAGGATTTACAATTGCTTCAAAGGTTATGCCGGACAATAAAGAAAATATAAAAGAAATTAAAATTATGAAATTTATAACTGATGAAATTCTTTTAAAAAATAGATCAAAGCATTTTGTTTTGATGTATAAACATGCTATATGTAAAAAAAAACTATTTGAAAATAATCATAGAATTGTTTGTGTTAATGAATTAGCACATGGAGATCTTAAAATGTTAATGACAAAAAGAGAATTATTAGTAGATAACGAATTAATATTGAATTTATTATTTCAAAGTTTTATATCAATTGGAACATTTCAAAATGTAGCAAATTATTGCCATAATGATTGCCATCATGGTAATTTTTTGTATCAAAAGAATAATGAACAAGGATATTACGAATATTCTTTTAATGGTAAAAGTTATTATTTAAAGTCTTGTGGTTATAACATTATGATATATGACTTTGGTTTAGCTCAAAAAATAAATACTAATAAAAATTATAAATTAGGTTATAAAGGTCTTTCAAAAGATTACATGAGAATAATTAGTGCTTTTTTGAGTAAAAGCTATGGATGGGGGCAATATATTGATTTACCTAATTATGAAAATAACATTAAAGTAATAAAGATAAAAATATTATTAGGAGAAATATTAACTTCAAATCATAATGAATATTTTGAAAAGATTATCAAAGATATTTTTATTCCATTTTCACCCAAAGGTATGTGGGTTTCTAACCGCCCTTCAAATGTAATTAATAAAATAGCATTTAATATTTCTTAATTAAAATTAAATAATATAAATATCTGTTAGATGATGAAATTTCATGAAGCTTTAAAACTATATAAATGTATGAAAGGTGAAAAACCAGACAAACCTATTTCTAATAAAAAATATACTTATTTTCAAAAAATAAGAAATATGAAAAGGTCTAGTGTTTTTATAAAGAAAGATAATACTAAAAATAAAAGTGTTAAAGGAAATTATAAATTAGATAACCGTATAGCATATTATAAATATATTAATAATATTCTTACAGATATCAATGGAAATGAATGTTTAGAAAGTAAGGTTTTTGAAGGTAATAATGGGTATACTTTAAATAATACTATTAATTTAGTAAAAAAAATAGGGTCGGAGAGTAAATATGGTGTTATATTTTTAACACATATAGTTAATAACAGAGAAGGATTGACAATAGCTTCAAAGGTTATGCCTAATAATTCAGATAATAATAATGAAATTAAAATTATGAAATATATAACTGACGAAATTCTTTTAAAAAATAGGTCAAAGCATTTTGCTTTTATGTATAAATATGCTATATGTAAAGAATTACATATTGATTATAGTCGTAGGATAGTATGTGTTAATGAACTTGCTAATGGAGATCTTAAAATGTTAATGACAAACAGAGAATTATTATACGACAATGAATTAATAATGAATTTATTATTTCAATGTTTTATATCAATTGGAACATTTCAAAATATTATTGGGTATATACACTATGATACACATCATGGTAATTTTTTGTATCAAACAAATGATGAAACTGGATATTATCAATATTCATTTAATGGAAAAAAATATTATTTAAAGTCGTGTGGTTATAATATTATGATTTATGACTTTGGTTTAGCGCGTCAAATGAAATATAACAAGTTTTCTGGCAATGTTATTAGTACTGGTGGTTCAAGTGATTATATAAAAATAAATCAAGCTTTTATGTGTTCAAAGTTTGGTTGGGGGATATATGATGATTTACCGAAAGATGAAATTAATAATAAAATAATAAATATTAAATCAGTATTAAAAAGGATAGTATATAAAAATGAAAATGATTTTTTTGAAAAGATTATAGAAAATGTTTTAATTCCATTTTCACCAAAAAGGATGTTGGTTACTGAAAGACCTAAAAATGTAATTAATAAAATTGCATTTGATATCAATTAATGTTTTTTTTATTTAATATATAAAACAAAATTATGTTATTTAATTAAAGAAATATGCTATTAACTCCAATAAAAAAAGATAATAAGTATGTTTCGCAACCTTCTCAAACGATAGATATGGTAATTACTGATGTTAAAATAAAATCAATCCGTAAATTAAATGATAGTAAAGGATATAGTTTAGTTTTATATATATCGCAAGAATCAAATCATGATATCATAAAAGAACTTGAAAAGATGGATGATGATATTGTT
>Ga0209284_10004508_pt1 | contig 15571 bp, 12 predicted proteins | sample FRY03_FD_187211 | JGI IMG/M metagenome (GOLD analysis project Ga0209284, IMG submission 187211) | Freshwater microbial communities from Lake Fryxell liftoff mats and glacier meltwater in Antarctica - FRY-03 (SPAdes) (version 2) | ecosystem: Environmental > Aquatic > Freshwater > Ice > Glacier... | reverse complement strand
CCGACGACACAGCTACCCACTCATGCAAAAACCAAGAACCACCCTCAGGGTAGAATTACGCAAGCACTGCACTTGAAATAACTTGCAATCTCGACAGTGCCATTCGGGACAGGTCCAGTTGTTGATAGATTGGGCGAGCGCAGAGAAGTTCTTGCGCCGGTGGTATGCCTGGGGAGTGCGGAACCGCCTTCGCTCAGTGGTCATAGTGGCAAACATGCTCAAGCGGTATCTGCCAAAGATCTTTAGCTACTTCCTTTACCGAATCACGAATGCCACAAGCGAAGGCTTCAACAGCGTCATCCAAGCCTTGGATGACGTGGCCAGAGGCTTCAGGTCTTTCAAGAACTATAGAACTCGCATCCTGTTCTTCTGCGGAAGAATCAACCTCAAACCACACCTACCTTGCCACTAAAATACCGGAAGACCCCTTCACGGACAACGCGTGTTTCTGGGGCAAGTCTGCCTTCGCCCTCAGAGAAAAAACCACAACCTCCGGCAATCCCGTGACCTCACTCCTACTCAAACTTATTTCCGGTCAACTGGATGTGGAAGACCTCGACATCGACACCGTAGAACTACTGGCGGAGGTTAAGAGATGACTGAGAAAATTTCCATCAACATCATGGATGACGCCATGGCCGACATCTTGCGACAAAAAACACCGCTCGAACGGCTACGGATTGCGGGGCGGATGTGGAAATCCGCCCGCGTGATGCTCCGAGGGTCGATTCGCACATTTCATCCGGACTGGACTGAAGGGCAAGCGAATCGCGAACTGATCCGCCGGATCAGTCATGGAGTGATCGACCATGAATCCCTCTGAACTGCAACCGCACGAACTGATGCAGATCGTGGCCGACTTTTTCGAGTCGCAAAAGATCCACTATCGCGTTGTTGGGTCACTGGCCAGCATGGTGTATGGCGAGCCACGGTTCACGAACGATGTGGACATCGTGGCCGAGTTGCAATTGGAGGATATACCGTCGATGTGTGCGGCGTTTCCAGCGCCGGATTACTACCTGTCCGAACCAGCGGCCCGAGACGCCATCGTGAAGCGGTTTCAATTCAACATCCTGCACCCGTCATCGGGTCTGAAAGTAGATGTGATTGTCCCGCCGGATACGGAATTCAGCCGGTCTGAGGCCGGGCGGATTCGTCGCATTGCCAACGAAGGAGACAAGTCGGCGTGGTTCGGTTCCCCGGAAGGCGTATTGCTAAACAAGCTGGTTTACTTTCAGCTTGGTGGCGGCGTCAGCGAGAAGCACTTACGCGATATTGCCGGAATGATGAAGTTGCTGCGGGAGAACCTGGATCGGGAGTATGTAGCCAAGTGGGCGGCGAAACTCGGAGTATTCGACGAATGGCTCTTGGTACAAAATCGCGTGGATGAGGCGAAATCATGAATGCCGACGTCTCCGAAAACACCCTCGTTGGCAGGCACCGGAGCCTGCGGCGACATCGCCCGCTCATCCTCAGTCGGTTCCATGCGCTGGGCATGATCTCGGCGGGGGTTGTCGAGGGATTCAACGGCAAGGCAAAACTGACCACCAGAAAAGCGTACGGCTTTCGCACCCCACAAGGCATCGAATTCGCGCTGTTTCACGTGATGGGACACCTACCAGAGCCGGAATGTACCCACAGATTCTGCTGAGGAGGCTGATTTTTAAAGCCCCTGATAACGAAACAGCGACAGCCGCCATTCTGCATCTGGGAGCGATGGGCAATGTCCACACGACAACCAGCCAAGCCTTCACTGCCGTAGAGATAAATAAGATTGTCGCCAAGGTGCAGGGGGATGGAAAATAATCATCCCATCGACCCCCTTCGCAAGGAAGCAGAAGAATGAGCGACACCACCTTCCTGCCCGGCCCCACACCAAACACCGTCCGCACTGCCGATGGCAAAGTGCTGTCAGTGCCGAATGGCTGGATTCTATTTCCGCCCGGTGATGCCGCTCTGACACGCAGAGTAAAAGCCGCTGGGGATCATTGGGTCGTTGCCGAGAAGAAGGGTCGAAAGGTTTTCTCCAGGGGGGTGTGGGCAGCCGCCACGACCATTGAAAAGATTCGTGCCGAGCTAGAAGCCGAGCGATCCACCGAGAGATTTGCCAAGAAAAAAGAAGCCAATGATAAACGACGGGAAAAGGCACAAGAGGTTTATGTTGAAGACTTCATCGGGGCCGTTGTGAACTTCCTTGACTTTCATCCGAATCACGCCGATCTTGCTCAGCGGCTTACTCGTGTTGTTACCGATCATGCCACGCCGGTTGGAAGCGGCACCGTTGCTCGAACGCAGCGGATCCCGATTGAGCAACGGGCTGAAGCCGCTGTCATCGCTTGGATGCGGCACCAGACGACGGCTTATGACTCGATGCCGATCCCACGGGTGAAGGGCAAAAGACGGGAAGTTCGTCGATTGCTGGCTCAGCGTTCAAAAGTATTGCTGGCCCGTTATCGGCAAGGAATATCAATCGGTGGCGAATGCCCTCTTTTGTCCGCTCTTGGGAGCAATCAACGATGAATCTCTTCACCGACTTCTCCGCCGATCTGCCCGAAGAGCTTTTCACTACACTGCTCGAAGCCCCGAACGTTCGCATCGAAAGAATCATTTCCCACGGCCACGCTTCGGCCACAGATTTCTGGTACGACCAGCCGCAGCACGAGTGGGTTATCGTCTTGCAGGGAGCGGCAAGGTTCAAGTTCGAAGACAAGACCATCGAAATGAAGCCGGGCGATTTCATCAATATCCCGGCATTGAAGAAGCACCGGGTCGATTGGACGACGCCTGATGAGAAAACAATCTGGTTGGCAGTATTTTACGGTGACTTGGTGATGGGGGGCGGGTGAGCGAATGGCAATAAATAAAACTGATGCGCAGCGGGCGTTGATTTTTGCTGCGGAGGATTGCAACACCCCCAGATTCTCTCTCTGGAAGTGGTGCCGTTTAAGGGGGTCAGGTTACGGGCCATCGCCAAACGCCGTTCCTAGTTGAGTAACGCCCCCTGAGGCTTGGCGCGGGTCTGGCGAACTTTTTGGCTGAGGTGGCGTACCAAGACCTAGCCTTAGAGTTTGGCCGTCGATAATAGAGCCTGTCGGTCGGGCAAGCGGCGGGACCAAGCGGCGGGACCAAGCGGCGGGACCAAGCGGCGGGACCAAGCGGCGGGACCAAGCGACGGGACGAGAAACCCCATAGAACGGAATTATTTCACGATGGCAACTCCTTCGCACAAGCGGCGTTACACAAAACGGGCCTCTGACCGAGCACTCTCGGGCTGTGAGCGGCTTGAGCCGCGACAACTGCTGACAGTCAACATTTCCGTGCCGATTGTGGATCTGACGCTAACGCCCATGGTCGAGCCAGCGGCGATGGTCTCATCAGTGACCGTGCCGCAGACGTTCACCATCACCTGGGCCTGGAACGAGAACCGCACGATCACGAACTTCAATCCGGCGACCGATACGCTCGCCCTCGATTGGTTCAGCGGGAGCGACCTGCGGCTCTCTGAGGAGGCCGGCAGCGCCGTGCTTGCGATCCCCTCGATGCAGCAGTCTTACCGGCTGGCGGGCGTGCCGCTCGGGTCGCTGACCCAGGCCAACTTCACCTGCAAGGATTCATCTGCCACAGCCTATATCGCGAGTGTCCTCGCGACCGCTCCGCCTCCGAGCACCACGCCCACACCCACGCCCACGCCCGTGGTGCCGCCGGTGTCCCAGGCCGACACCGTCACATTCCAGGTGACGGCCGATTGGGGATCGGGTTTCAACGGCGACGTGGTCGTGAAGAACGCTAGCACGAGCACGCTCACCAACTGGAGGGTCTCGTTCGACTTCGACGGCGAGATCTCCGGCATCTGGAATGGCGAGATCGTGAGCCGGCAGGGCTCGACCTACAGGGTGAAGGCCGCCTTCTGGAATGCCACGCTCGCTCCCGGTGCCTCCACCAACTTCGGGTTTACGGCTGGCCCTGGCGGGACGAATGCCGTTCTGCGGAACCTCGTCATCGTGGGGGTGACACCGACACCGACACCACTGCCTGACCCAACACCAACACCAACACCAACACCAACACCAACACCAACACCAACACCAACACCAACACCAACACCAACACCCACACCCACACCAACACCAACACCAACACCAACACCAACACCAACACCAACACCAACACCAACACCAACACCAACACCAACATCTGGCGATCCCGTCGACAACGACACCGCCGGCCTCAACTCGGGCAATCCCGGCGACGCTCGCTGGGGCGAGGCTTCCTTCGCGCCCTATGTCGATATGGGCCTGTGGCCGGTGCCCAACCTGGTCGGCATCGCCCAGACGTATGGCGTTTCTCTGGTGACGCTTGGATTCATCCAGGCCGCGCCCGATGGCCGGCCAGCCTGGGCGGGGCTCGGGGCTCTCGCGATGGGCTCAGAATTCGAGCAGGCCCGTGCGATCGATGCCTCGATCGCTGCGCTCCAAGCGGGAGGGGGCGACGTGATGGTGTCGCTCGGAGGGGCGAATGGCACGAGCCTAGCCCACTTCTACTCGAATGCGGGAAAGTCTGCTGCCGATCTGGCGACGGTGTATGCGACGATCGTCGATCGGTACACGCTCAACCGGATCGATTTCGACATCGAGGGTGCCGATGTTGCCCATGCCCCGTCGATCGCGCTTCGTAGCCAGGCTCTCGCTCTGCTTCAGCAGGCCCGACCTGACCTCGAGATTTGGTACACACTTCCGGTGCTACCGAGCGGACTTACACCCGACGGTCTGAGCGTCGTTCGGGCCGCCCTGCAGGCCGGCGTGAAGCTCGACGGTGTGAATGTCATGGCGATGGATTACGGAGAGTGGGCCGCGCCCACCACGGGCCCGAATGCCCGCTCGATGGGTGAGTACGCCGTCATGGCTGCTGAGAGCACGTATGCCCAGCTCACGACGCTCTTTGCCGCGCATAGCCGGGGCTTCCATTGGCGGATGCTCGGAGTCACTCCGATGATCGGGGTCAACGACGTCACGACCGAAGTCTTCCGGGTTGCCGATGCCCAGAAGCTCGAGGACTTTGCCCGTGCGAAAGGCATGGGGATGCTCTCGATGTGGTCGGTCGCCCGCGACAATCCCGGGAGCTTTGGGCAGGCCACAGCCACGGCCTCGGGCCTTAACGTGCCTACCGGCAGTTTCTCGGATGTGTTTGCTGACTACGGGACCGTGAACGTGGTGGCTGAGAGCTGGCCGGTTCCCACACCAACACCAACACCAACACCAACACCAACACCAACACCAACACCAACACCAACACCAACACCAACACCAACACCCACGCTTGGTGCCGAACTTCCGATCGCCGCTCACGACAAGGTGCTCGCCGCCTACTTCCCGGAGTGGGGCATCTACGGGCGGAACTTCCAAGTGGCCGATGTCCCGGCCGAAAAACTAACGCATCTCTTCTATGCGTTCCTCGATCTCACCCCGAGTGGTCAGGTGGCCCTCTTCGACAGCTATGCCGCCGTGGACAAGCGCTTCCCCGCGAACGAAACCGTCTCCGGTGAGGCCGATCTCTGGTACTACCCGCCGGGCGATTCGCGGGCCGAGCAGACGGTCTGGGGCAACTTCAATCAGCTCGCGCAGCTCAAGGAGAAGTATCCGCATCTCACGGTGAGCATGGCTGTGGGTGGCTGGACACTCTCGAAGAACTTCAGCACGGTGACGGCGACCGCGGCGGGCCGTGAGACCTTCGCCACCTCGCTCGTCACCTTCCTTGACACCTACCGGATGTTCGACGGCATCGACTTTGATTGGGAGTATCCGGGTGGCGGCGGCCTCGACGGCAATTCAGCGAGCCCGAACGACGGGGCCAACTACGCGCTCCTGCTCGGCCTCGTGCGGCAGAAGTTCGACGCGCTCGGTGATCGCCTCGGACGGGCATACGAGATCTCCGTCGCCTCGCCTGCCGGCCTCGATAAGATCGCGAACTTCAATGTCGTAGGCCTCGCACCTCACGTCGATTTCTTCAACGTGATGACGTACGACTTCCATGGCACGTGGGAGGGCACCACAGGTCATCAGGCCGCGTTCATGGGCGACCCGGCCGGCTATGACATCCAGACTGCGGTGAAGGCCTATCTCGACGCGGGCGTCGACCCGAAGCAGATCGTCCTCGGGGCGCCGCTCTACACGCGGGCCTGGAGCGGCGTGGCCGACGGTGGCGATGGCGGCTATGCGGAGGGGGCTTCGGGTGCGGCTCCGGGCAGTTTCGAGGCCGGCAACTACGACTACAAGGATCTCCTTAGCAAGCTCCAGGATTCGTCGGCCGGCTGGAAACTCTATTGGGACGACACGGCTCAGGCGGCCTATGTCTACAACCAGTCGCAGGGCATCTTCAGCTCGTTCGAGACACCCACGTCGGTCGCGCTCAAGGCCCAGTGGGCCGACGAACTGGGCCTGGGCGGCATGATGTTCTGGGACATCAGCAACGACGCGATCAATTCGCCGGAAAGTCTGATCAACGCGGCCTACGAGTCGTGGGTGATCGGCACCGATTTCGAGACGATCCGCAGCCGGTCGAGCCTCACCTACGAGATCATCGTCGGTGGCGACGGCCGCATCGAGCTTCTACCGATCGTGTTGTGAATCGCCGCCGGTGAGGGCGTTCCAGAACTGGCGTCATTCATGGGGCAGGTCACATGCGAATGCTCCAAAGATGAGAATTCACTTGCTATACTGGGCAGCTTAGGAAATCGCAATAGGATAGATAGGTCGTAGGCACGCTATGAATATGAATTAGTTAGGATTGATATGACATGAGTCCAAGTGCATAAAATCAAATAAAACCCATGGCTGACTTGACCAAATAAATACGCGGAAAACGTGGCTGGACAATTTACGTCGATGAGCAGTGCATTGACTGCGCGATCTGTCCGGCAAACCGCCCCCCGCTAATCTTCCGCAGAGCGTCAAACCAAATTCCTATCCGTTGAATCGATTCCAATCCCTAACCAAACGAGGCCATTATGCTTATCAGCAAAACAATGAACGACGCGATCAACGAACAGATCGGCAATGAATTCGGCGCGTCGTTGCAATACGTCGCGATATCGGCACACTTCGCCGCGGAAGGTTTGACGGAACTGGCCGCCCACTTCAACCGTCAGGCCGCAGAGGAGCGCGATCACGCCATGCGATTTGTCCAATATGTCGTGGACGTCGGCGGTCGGGTCGGAATCCCCGCCATCACCGCGCCCAAGTGCAGTTTCAAAAGCGTGGAGGAAGCCGTCCAACTGTCGCTCGACGGGGAAAAAACCGTGACTGAGCAAATCAACGCGCTGGTCGAACTCGCGATCAAGTCGTCCGATCATTTCACTCAGAATTTTCTTTCCTGGTTCATTCGGGAACAACTGGAAGAAGTTTCCAGCATGGAAAATCTCCTGAAAACGGTCCAACGTGCCGGCGAAACCAACCTGCTTTATGTTGAGGAACACCTGGCCCGCCATCACGGCAAGCGCGACCACGAGGCCGCGACTGCGGCAGAATAAAGTCGGGTTGCGAAACGGTTTCTGAGGGAGTTTCCACGGTCGTTTTTGGGACGAGTGTTGGAACCGGAAGCAACTGTGGGCCTTAACCGAAGCGCCGGTAAAGATCGCCGATTATCGGCGCAAATACAACCAACAACATAGACCAGGCGTGCGGGCGATTTTTCACTGGCCACACCCGAAAAAGAAAACCGACGGCCATCGCGTTTCACTTGGATGGCATGCGCGAAGACAGCACACCAATCCAGCCAGCTCGGGCACGCCAGTTGGTTCGCAGTCATATGCCCAAGCACGGCAGTTCGCTGAACGGAACGTCGCGGAGAACGAACTCACTTCCTTGACGCGCCAGTGCATTGGCGGTCATCGCATCGGAGATCTCCAGACCCTACGCTCTCACATTACCGCCTGATCCAAGGATGTGAATCAGACCCTAACGTGGCGTCAGATTGGCAAATGACAATCGACGATGCCCGCTGCAGACTCAAGTCCGTCTATCCCACAATCACGCTGTGACGGAGCACTAGTCTGTCACGAAAGCCAACCAGCGTGCCCGGTAGCAACTCGGGGAGCGTGTCGACACAGGGCAGAGTCGTCTAAGGTCTAGCGTGCGGTCGCCAGTGCGCACTCTGACGTACCCGGAAGCCGCGGCGAAGGCACATCAACGAGAGTAGGCCGAGTCCAAGGACGACGTTTACCATGGCGCCAGGTTCGGGCACCGCCACCACGACGCCATCTACAATGCTGAGGCTGCTTGCCATGCCACCCAGGGAACCGGCCCAGGTGCCTGAAGCGGGGATATTGCTGGAGGTGATTGTCACATCAGCGCCCAGCGTCACGTAGGAATTGGAGAAAGCATTGCCGATTAAAGTGCTGTTCGCCCCCGCGGTGATATATTCATTTGACAAGATCGTGCCGAGAAAGACCGTGGATGCCCCCATGCTGACATAGCCGCCCGTATTCCAGACCACGCTTGCCTTCGGGCCAGCGTTGAAGATGCTCATAATCGTTGACGCACCGGTGGAAACAAAGCTGTCAAGGTTGAATACCCAGTAAGGATTGTCGGCACCGCCACCGTCGAGCTTCAGTTCAGTGCCGGCGACGGTGGTCAGCACGCTTGCGCTGTAGACTCCAGGTGCTAGCGTCACGCTGCCACTCATGGTCGCCGGCAGTGCGGTGCCCGAACCCATGCCGCTGATCGCGCTTCGAGCAATGGCGAGCTCGCCGAGCGCCGAATGCACGTCCGCAGTATTGATGAAGTTGCCATCGCTACTGGAGCCCGCGCCGGGCGTGATGTAAGTGACCGCACCTACTGGTCCACTGCTGCTGCTGCTGTCACCATACACCACGTAGCCACCGGCGACGACGGAATAGTTTATGAGACTGGAGCCCAACAAAGGTCCGGCGAGAACTTGGGGGGGGGTGGTAAAGAAGCATAAAGCAAGTACGGGAAGTACGAACGTTTTTGTATTCATGTAGCCCTCGACATCCTGGAGATTGCCCGATTGGGCGTTTGTAAAAAGTGAGAAGCGTACTTCTGGCATAACAACTTCGAAGTGCCCAAAAGACATTGCACTTCTTGTGCCAGATCACACAACGACCATTGACTGTTTTCATTGTTGCGACCCGATGATCTGAGTTTTGATGAAGATACGGCGGTTTAAGCAGCACTATTTGACAAAGGCCCCCGTTTCGCTTAAGTCGGCTGATGGCCTGTGACTCTAGTATGCATGGTGCGTTTAACCCCACCGACTGGAGCGATTCGCTCCAGTCGCGAGGTCGTGGCTGGTCGCTGGCGACCAGTTGCAAGGCCGGGAGTGGTCGCTGGCGACCACTCCGACCGAAAACCAGCCGCAGGCCAGGAGGAACGTCTATCGTGTGTGCGATTGCCATGAGTGTGAAATCTCCATGCGTGTAAAGGAGTGAACCTTGTGCGAAATTTCAGTATCGGATTTGCGTGCAGCAGGAAACATCGGTGGAAACCCCAATCGTGGCTCAGGGAAACCCTGATTTACCCTTAGGGGTTTCCCTCACCCGAAGGTGATCACTGACCTTCCTGCCAGTAACCGTTGACCGGGCTATCCTTGTATCCCTGACATAGAACGATCCATCGCATTTCGGTATCAGGAGTTACTGAGCGGTCGCCGCCGAAGGAGAGGCCGCGGCGCGGGGCGTCCAGCTCGTCCGTTGCGAAGGCCGGGGTCGGGCAAGTGCGAGCCACCGGGTGACGTATGCACTCCCGATCACGAACGACGCTGCGTTCCCCGTCTTGAAAAGCCCGGAAGCTGAGCGACGGGTGGTGGGATAGAAAACCATCGCCACAATATGACGGAGCGCAGAGGCCAGTTGGTGGCGCTGGCTTTCAACAATTCCGGTACGCCAACCCTCCCTTGCTGGCGCTACGGGCTTTTCAGGAAGGAAGCGATGGGGTGCTTCCAGGCTGCCCAAAGCCGACGTGCCGATCACGTCATGCGGCAAGGCACTCAGACTTGCGGTGCCGGCTCTGGAGTGGCGTCGCTGTCAAGCAGGCATGGCCGGTGACTCAAGTGCGCTCCACGAACCGGTCCCCGCAGCTTTGTTGACCCACGGATTCTGCGGAGGAACCATTTTTCATTTCCAGAAAACTCCGATTTCCGCGAAATCACCAAACCTGTCCGTGAACGGTTACTCCAGCCACTGCACCGCAAAGCGAATCAGGTCTGCGCTCGATTGCAAATGCAGTTTTTCCTTCAGGCTGGCACGGTGGCTTTCGATGGTCTTGATGCTGCGGTTGAGCTTTTCACTGATGCGGCGCGTGCTAAAGCCATTTCCGAGCAATTGCAGAATCTCGAGTTCGCGTTCACTCAAGCCCGCGATGGGACTGGCGATGATGCCGCCGGGTGTGGTCAGTTGTTGCGCCAGCCGGCTGTGCATCGTGTCACTGAGGTAAATGCCTTCTGACAAAACCAGACGCACCGCTCGCAGGATGTTGGTGGTGGCTTCCTGCTTCATCAGATACCCATTGGCACCGGCCCGCAGGGCGCGTTCCGCAAAAATCAACTCCTCGCGCAAGCTCAGGGCCAGTATCGCTAGGCGGGGGGACCGGTACCGCAGTACCTTGATTAAATCCAGCCCTGAATCTTTACCCAGCGAGATGTCCACAATGACCAGGGCCGGGTGGTAAGCCGCAAATGCGGCCATGGCCTCCTCAGTATTGCCGGCCTCACAACACACATGCAGATCCGCCTGCGCGTTAAGGAACAGGGCCATGCCCTCCCGGACGATGGGGTGGTCGTCCACCATCAATATCCGGGCCTTTTCTCCTTTACGCACGGTTCCGTTACTCACGCTGATCCTCCAGATCGAGATGCGTTACGATAATGGTTGTGCCGTGCGGAGCGTTGCTCTGGATTTGAATGTCCCCTCCGAGCAGGCTTGCGCGGTAACGCATGCTGTGCATCCCCAGTCCCATGGAAGACCCGAGGCGGGAGGGGGCAATGCCGATGCCATCATCGGTCAAGGTGAGCCGGATCTTTCCATCGATCCGGGCCAGATCGATCGACATGATGCCCGCCTGACTGTGCTTCAGTGCATTGGTGATGGCTTCCTGGGCAATCCTGTACAGGTTGATCGCAATCAGCGGATTATGCACTTGCACCTCGGGGGCCACGCTTAAGACGCAGTCCATTTTATTCAGGAAACGGGCGCGGTTAGCCAGATGCTCCAGCGCTATGGTCAGGCCCCCATGCTCCAAATCGATCGGGTATAGCCCGCTGGCAACGGAACGGGTTATGGCTGTCGCCTCATTGATCAATTTCCCGATCCGCTGGGCTGCGTTGGTGGCCTCGGGTTGCGCGAGGTTGATGATCTGTTGTTGTAAGCTCGCATACAGGAACGAGAGGCTGGTCAGGTGCTGCCCCAGCCCATCGTGCAGCTCGCACCCGAGCATTCGTCGCTGATCTTCATCGACGCGGAGGAGCTCAATTTCAAGGCTGCGGCGTTCGGCCATTGCCTGATTTAGCTTGGCGTTGGTGTCGTGCAGCAGGTCGCTGACTCGCTGAACTTCGATCTCGGCCTGCTTGCGCTCAGTGATGTCCACCACCACCACGCGACATTCATTTTTATTAGCAGAGAGCGTGGCCTCGATCGTTACGGTTCGTAGCGATTGGTCTTGGCGAATGATCTCCACATCGCAGCAAGAGCGGATCTCATCCTCAAACACTTGCAGTAGGAAGGCCTTGAAGACGGGTTGGGTGCCTACGATGAGGAACTCGCCAAAGTACCTGCCTATCAGCCGATCACGTCCTAACCCGAACAGGCACGCACCGACCAGGTTGGCCTGGGTAATCTCGCCATCGCGGCGCAGCGTGAAGTAGCCCATCGGGGCGAAATCGTAGAGGTCAATGTATCGGTCCAGCGCACCTTCGGCGATCTGCTGGGTGGCGAACAGTTCCTTGTTCTGCATTCGCAGTTCAATCTGGTGCACCTGCAGTTCGTGAATCAGCCTCACCTGCGATCCAAGCTCAGGCAGTGCAGAAGGACTAGGCGGCGACTGGCTCTGCAACTGTTCTTCGGCCTGGCGGCGCAGTTTGCCCGCAACGGTGGATTTATTCGGCTTCATCGCTTGGGCTTCCTTATTTCTGTTTTCAGGGCCGCGCGGCCCTGGCTCAGCCCTGTCGTCTGGTCTGCCAGCAGATTGTTCTTTTCTTTCAGCTCCTCGTTACTCTGTTTCAGTTCTCCCTGTCTGGCTCTGCAGCTCCTCGGCGAGCTGCTGCACCCGCTCTTTGAGGTTAGCATTGAGGCGCAGGATTTCGTCTTGCGCCCGCTTGCGCTCGGTGATGTCATCGATCATGCACAGATGCCGAGTGATATTTTCTACAACACTGAACTTGGCGATCGTCATGTTGATCCAGACAACAGAACCGTTGGAATGGATATAACGTTTCTGCATGGTGAATCCGGGTATCTTCCCGGCATTCAGCAGTGCCATGTTGTCAAGGTCTTCCTGCACATCGTCGGAATGAGTGATGCTCATCCAGTCTATGGTAGCCATCTCTTCTCTAGTCCTGCCGACAATTTCAGCAAATCGCCGGTTGACTTCGTAGATGTGTCCTGTAAATGAATCAATCAATACAATTCCTAACGGTGCCTCTTCAAATATCGTCTTCATCCGTTCTTCGCTTTTCCAGAGTGCCGCTTCCGTCCGCTTGCGATCGGTGATGTCGCGGGCGGCGGCTAAAGCACCTGCAATATTACCGCTCACGTCCTTGTAAACAGACGCGTTGTAGAGCACGTCGGTGAGACGTCCGTCCTGGTGACGGATAGTGAGCGCGTAGTCGGTCACGAAGCCATTGGCGAAGATCTGCTGGTAGCACTCGCACGCTTTCTCGTACTCGGTGAAGTAGCTGGAGAAGTCCGTGCCAATCAACTTCTGCCGCAACACGCCGGTGACCTTGCTCCACGCTTCGTTGACGTCCATGATCTTGCCTTTGTCGCTGATCATGACCAGTGGATCGAGGTTGACCTCGATGAGACTGCGGGCGTACTCGGAGGTCTGGTGGCGATCGGTGATATCCACAAACGTGATGACCACGCCATCAATATGATTGCTCGCGGTGCGGTAGGGCATGATGCGCACATTGAACCAGCGCCCGTCGTCGGCGATGACCTGCACCTCCTTGAATACCAACGAGTGCAGTACCTGCCTTGCGTCCTCGGCCAGCGCCGGATACTTAAGTACGGTGGTGAGGTCGGTGATGGGACGCCCGGCGTCGCCGGGGATCAGCTTGATGATGCTGACGGTCTGCGTCGTGAAGCGTCGCACCTTGAGGTTTCTATCGAGGAACAAGGTGGCGATGTCGGTGCTGTCGAGCAGGTTTTTCATGTCATTGCTGGAAAGCTCCAGTTCAGCCACTTTGGCGACCAGTTCATGATTGACCGTCTGCATCTCCTCGTTCATCGACTGCATCTCTTCCTTAGAAGTGGTCAGCTCCTCGTTGGTGCTCTGCAATTCTTCATTGGTGCTCTGCAGTTCCTCGTTGGTGGATTTGAGTTCCTCCTGCGAGCTCTGCATTTCTTCGCGGGTCGTCTGCAAGTCTTCGTGAGACTGCTGCAGTTCCAGGGCCAAGGCGGCCGTCTGAGTGCTGTGCTCGGTGGCGCGAGTGGCCTTGCCCCGCGCCTTGTTCTGCGCCACGACCGGCGGCTTAACGATGTTGGTAAACACGATCAGCATCATCCCGCGTAAGCCCGCTAGTTCCGCCAGTGGTTGCAGGGTGATTTCGACAGCCTGCCTGCCCCCATTGGTGCCCACCGTGAGGTCTTTCAGGATAACGACGGCGTTCTGTCGAACAGCCCGGCCGAAGGCGGCGTAGAGGGCGCCGGAGAGCCCCTCGCGCGCCATGGCAAAAACGTTGTTGTTGATTTTGCCAGCCGCTGGTTCTAGGTATTTGCCGATCTTGCCACTGATATACACGATGTCGCCCTGGACAGTGGTCAGCACCGCTGCCGGTGAGAAATACCGCAGCAGCATGCCATCAGTGAGCGTCTGCAGGCTGACAAGAGAGGGACTCGCCGGAACGGGCGCATACGATACAGTGCGGTTGCGGGAAAAGGCGGTAGGGAATTCGACCAGATCGTTCTGCTGGGTGGTGCCCTGCCGCCGATAGAGTCGTGCCTTGCCGGGTAACTGGGCAAACAGGTCGCCGTTGGCGCCCGCGGTTTCCGACGTGCCGAGCATCAGGATGCCGCCGGGGTTGAGACTGTAGTGAAACAGCGGCAGGAGCTTCTTCTGCAAATCTGTTTCAAGATAGATCAGCAGGTTGCGGCAGGTGAGGATATCGAGCTTTGTAAAGGGCGGGTCCATCACCAGGTTCTGCGGGGCGAAGATCACCATCTCGCGGATTTCCTTGCTCACTCGGTAGCCGCGTTCCTCCTGCACAAAGAAGCGGCGCAGACGGTCTTCACAGACATCGCTGGCGATGTTGGCGGGATAGGCGCCGATGCGGGCTTTGTCGATGGCGTCTTTGTCCAGGTCGGTGGCAAAGATCTGCAGCGTAAAGTGGGGAGCGGTGGAGTTGCCAAGAGTCAACTGGTCCACCGCCTCGCGGAAAGCCATAGCCAGTGAATAGGCTTCTTCGCCGGTCGAGCAGGCGGTGACCCAGGCTCGCAGCGTACCGCCCTTCGGGTATGTGGTCAGCAGCGCCGGGATGGCCTCAGCTTTAAGCTGCTCCCAGACCTCGGAATCGCGAAAGAAACTGGTGACGCCGATCAGCAGTTCCTTGAACAGCAGTGTCGCTTCCTGCGAATTCTCGCGCAGGTAGCGGACATAGTCGGCGATCTTCTTCAGTTGGTGCAGACCCATGCGCCGCTCGATGCGGCGGTAGAGGGTGCTCTTCTTGTAGAGCGAGAAATCGTGGCCGGTTTGTGTGCGTAGGGTCAGCACGACTTTTTCCAGCCCGCTTTGATCCGTGTCGATTCGACCGACATCGGTGCGGGTAGGCAGCAGTGGGACGTGTTGCAGATAGGCAATGATGCGAGGGGCCAGTTCTTCGGCCGGGGCGACCACGTCAGCCAGTCCGGCATCGACGGCGCTCCTGGGCATGCCGTCGAACTTGGCCGAGGTCGGGTCCTGGACGAATACCGTGCCTGCTTTTTCCTTGATGGCACGCAGGCCCAGCGTGCCGTCCGAACCCATGCCGGAGAGGATGACGCCGATGGAGCGGTCCTGTTGGTCAGTCGCCAGGGAACGGAAGAAATGGTCGATCGGCAAACGCAGACCGCGCGGCGCGGCGGGTTCGAGCAGGTAGAGCACGCCATGCAGGATGGAGAGGTCGCGGTTGGGCGGGATCACATAGACATGATCCGGTTCGATCTTCATGCCATCGGTGATCTGGGCCACGGGCATGGGGGTGCCGCGTTGCAGCAACTCGACCATGATGCCCTTGTGGTTCGGATCGAGGTGCTGGACCACAACAAAGGCCAGGCCGCAAGCGGGCGGCACATGGCTGAGGAACAGTTCCAGCGCCTCTAGGCCGCCGGCGGATGAGCCGATGCCGACGATGGGGAAAGTTACGT
>Ga0209284_10004503_pt1 | contig 15592 bp, 15 predicted proteins | sample FRY03_FD_187211 | JGI IMG/M metagenome (GOLD analysis project Ga0209284, IMG submission 187211) | Freshwater microbial communities from Lake Fryxell liftoff mats and glacier meltwater in Antarctica - FRY-03 (SPAdes) (version 2) | ecosystem: Environmental > Aquatic > Freshwater > Ice > Glacier... | reverse complement strand
ACGCAGCGGCCGCTGGCTACACTATTGACTAACAGTCAGAGGCATTGCGTTCGTTGACATGCGGATGCAGAAAGTGAAATCTACGCATGAAGAACGTATTGGTAACCGGCGGGGCAGGTTATGTCGGCAGTCTCCTCTGTCCTCAATTGTTGATGGCTGGCTATAAGGTCACTGCCTACGACATTTGTTTCTTCGGGTCAAATTTTCTCCCGATCTCGAATCCGAATTTTGCTCTGGTCAAGGGTGACATCCGGGATACGTCGCGATTAGCGGATGCGTTCCGCGGAATTGACATGGTCATCAATCTCGCCTGTATCTCCAACGACGCTAGTTTCGAACTAGATGAAAATCTCAGCACGTCCATCAATCTTGATGCATTCGAGCCGATGGTCATTGCGGCAAAGAAGGCAGGTGTCAGTAGGTTCGTCTACGCATCATCAAGTTCGGTTTATGGCGTGTCGGACTCACCAAATGTGACCGAAGAGCACCCATTGTTGCCGCTTACCCTCTACAACAAATACAAGGGCATGTGCGAGCCGCTGCTTTTCAAGCACCAATCCGAGGACTTTGTTTGCGTCACAATCAGGCCGGCAACGCTGTGCGGCTATGCGCCACGACAAAGACTTGATCTATCAGTCAACATTCTCACGAATCATGCGGTCAGCAACAAGAAGATTACTGTCTTCGGTGGTTCACAGTTGAGGCCAAATCTACACGTACAGGACATGTGCGACTTGTACCAGATGCTGCTGAGTGTCGACGATGCACTAATCGCCGGACAAATCTTCAACTGCGGGTTTCAGAACATGTCGATTGCAGATATTGCCTTGGTTGTAAAGCGAATCGTCGAGGAAGAATTTCCCGACCATGGCGACATTGGCGTTGAAACTGCGCCTACAAATGACATCAGGTCGTATCACATCAACTCAGATAAGATTAAGAGAGTTCTGGAATTTTCACCGAGGTACTCAGTCGAGGATGCCGTGCGAGGTTTGTGTAAGGCATTCAAACGAGATGATCTCCCAAACTCGATGACAAATGACGCCTACTACAATGTGCGAACGCTGAAGGCACTTAACGCCAAATGACACGATCGCCAGTTTCGGTAGTAACGGGCGGTGCCGGATTTATTGGTAGCCACATGGTTGAACTGTTGCTGGCGGAAGGGCACATCGTTCGCGTGATAGACAATTTGACGGGTGGTCGCGAAAGCAACCTGGCCCATCTGGCGAATCAGGAGTCATTGAATCTTTGTACGGACGACATCATGAACATAGAGGCTGATCATTCGGCATTCGGTGGCGCATCTTACGTTTTTCACTTTGCTGGTATCGGTGACATCGTCCCATCGATCGAGAAGCCACTTCAATACATGGAGACGAATGTTCTGGGAACCACGCGGGTGCTTGAGGCGGCCCGTCACGCACAAATCTCCAAGTTCGTCTATGCGGCATCATCTTCGTGCTACGGCTTGGCGAGCACACCAACGCCTGAAGAACATCCAATTGATCCTCAATATCCTTACGCGCTGTCAAAGTACCAAGGTGAGCAAGCGGTCTTCCACTGGCACCGCGTCTATGGACTTCCGACAAACTCAATTCGTATCTTCAATGCCTATGGCACCCGAGTGCGCACGACTGGTGTTTACGGAGCCGTGTTCGGGGTGTTCTTCAAGCAGAAACTTGAGGGCAAACCATTCACGGTTGTTGGTGACGGGACTCAACGGCGAGACTTCGTATACGCGTCGGATGTGGCCGATGGTTTTCTGCGTGCTGCCAAGACCGATCTGGTAGGCGAGGTCTGGAATCTCGGCGGCGGAAACCCACAAAGCATCAATCGCCTCGTCGAACTTCTCGGTGGACCGGCCGAGTATGTTCCTCGGCGACCTGGCGAGCCGGATTGCACCTGGGCGAACATCAATAAGATCACACGCGATCTGTCATGGGCACCTAGGGTCTCCTTTGAACAGGGAGTCGGATTGATGTTGGAGGAAATTGAGCATTGGCAGGACGCTCCTCTGTGGGATCCAAAATCAATTGCTTTGGCGACTTCAACATGGTTCAAGTACATGTCTAAGGAAAGCAAGCAATGACGAGTTCGCTGACGGGTCTGTACTCGCACAAAATCAAGACTCTCAAGGAGTTGCAATCAATCATCGGGGCGCGCCCACGCGACAAGAAGGTGATTATGTGTCACGGCACCTTTGACGTAGTTCATCCTGGCCATCTGAGACACTTGCTATTTGCCAAGAGCAAGGCCGACATCTTGATTGCGAGCCTCACAGCAGACAGGCACATCACTAAAGGTGATCACCGCCCTCATGTGCCACAGGATCTCCGGGCGGTAAACCTTGCGGCGTTCGAAATTGTCGATTTTGTGCTCATCGACAACGAGGCGACGCCGATTTCGAACATTAAGGCGATTCAACCCGACTTTTTTGCAAAGGGATACGAGTACAACGCAAGCGGGATTCATCCCAAGACAGCCGAGGAGTTAGACGCCGTTAGTTCTTACGGTGGTGAAGTGATTTTTTCACCAGGCGACATCGTATATTCCTCATCACGGCTGATCAATCTTGCGCCGCCACAAATCAAATTCGAGAAATTACTCTCGCTCATGGATCGCAAATCGATCACGTTTGATGCCCTGCGAAACACTTTGGATCGGATGAAAGGCATCTCTGTTCACGTCGTAGGCGACACCATCATCGATACCTATACCCAGTGCACCATGATCGGCGGGCAGTCAAAGACGCCAACGATGAGTGTGCTGTACGAGACGAAGCATGACTTCGTTGGAGGTGCCGGGATCGTGGCCAAACATCTCCGCGCCGCTGGAGCGGAGGTGAAATTTTCGACAGTACTCGGCGATGATGACTACGCAAAATTCGTCGTGAATGATCTTGCGGCATCCGGCATTTCAAGTAAGGCCGTAGTCGATCGGTCACGACCAACCACCAATAAGAACGCAATAGTCGCAGGCGGTTATCGACTGTTGAAGATTGACACTCTGGATAATCGCCCAATCGATGACCATATTTTAGATGAGTTGACGAGTGAAGTACGCTCAACTAACTCGCAAGCGGTTGTGTTCAGCGACTTCAGGCACGGTATCTTCAATCGCGGTACGACAGGCAGATTGATCGACGCCATCCCGGCTACAGCGTTTAGGGTAGCCGACAGTCAGGTTGCCAGTCGCTGGGGGAACATCACCGATTTCAAAGGATTTGACCTGATCACCCCCAACGAGCGGGAGGCACGGTTTGCTCTGGGTGACCAAGACACACAGATACGGACATTGGCGTCAGCCTTGTTTGATGCTGCGCAGTGTAAGACTCTTATGTTGAAATTGGGTGATCGTGGAGTACTCACCCAAGTTAATTCGCGAGCCGAAGACCTCGATGGTTACCACATAGTTGACAGTTTCGTAGACAATCTCGTCGATGCGGTTGGTGCCGGTGACGCGCTTCTCGCATACGCAACCTTGACGATGCTTGTCACATCATCTACGACGCAGGCGACCATACTTGGCTCAATTGCAGCCGCGTGCGAATGCGAACTGGATGGCAATATTCCGATCGCCATTACCGATGTTCAGGCGAAAATTAACATGATCGAGAAGCAGGCAACATTCAGCTAAAGCACGCTTGATTTACGTACACTTGTGACGTGCACGTAATCGTCGTTGGAATGGGTGTTCAGGGCGAGAAGAGGAAGCGGATTGCCGACAACGACTGTGTTGCAACCGTCGATTCGGTGCCTGGTCGAGCCGACTATTTACGCCTGAAAGATGTTCCGCTTGCGTCGTTTGATGCTGCGTTGTTGTGTGTTCCTGACCAACCGAAGGTTGAAATGATCCGGTACTTACTAGTCAACGGAAAGCATGTGCTCATTGAAAAGCCTCTCTGGTCGGCAACCGACTCCGACATAGTTGAATTGGAGAAACTTGCCCGTTCCGCAGACCTCGTGTGTTACACCGCCTACAACCATCGCTTTGAGCCTCACTTCGTGAGAATGCGAGATCTCATCCGTTCGGGCGTGCTCGGGAAGATGTACCGCTGTCGCATGTTTTATGGGAATGGGACGGCGCGTCTCGTGAGGGACTCAGAATGGAGAGACCACGGATCGGGCGTGCTTCACGATCTGGGAAGCCACATGCTGGACACGGCGAGGTTCTTGTTCGGTGACCTGTCTGATGAGTTCGTAGTGTATTCGAGCAATTGTTTCGAAAACCATGCCCCCGATCATGTTGTCTTCGGATCGGAGTCGGTTGACCCAAAGATCGAAATTGAACTGTCACTGCTCTCGTGGCGCAACAGTTTCCGGTTTGATGTCTTTGCCGAAAATGGAAGCGCCCACATTGACTCCCTCTGCAAGTGGGGACCAACGACGTTCATTCACCGAACGCGGGTTCTTCCAAGTGGTCGGCCGAGTGAAGATGTTGTCACAATAGAAGAGCAAGATCCGACTTGGTTGAGCGAATATCGGCATTTCAGGCAACTTTGCGCAGACGGGGTGACGACCGACCTGTCAAATGATCTGTGGTTGAACCGACTGCTACGAACATTGGGTGAGTCGGCCGTAGAAAAGGCCTCGACATGATCGGTCTAGCACGAATCGGTTTTGTCGGAATGACGCATCTTGGATTGGTGTCGGCCATTGCGGCAGCAACCAAGGGAAGAAACGTCGTATGTTTCGATCAGTCCGAGACGCTGATCGACGACTTAGTCGCCGGCAGGTTTCCAGTCAGCGAACCAGGGTTGGAAAATGCCGCGGCCGAGCACAGAGCACAAATCTTCTTCACAAGCGACCTGCGGTCACTTGAATCGTGCGACATCGTTTATTTGTCGGCTGATGTACCAACTGACAGTGCGGGCAATAGCGATCTCAATCCGATATTGGACCATTTCCGGCTTATCAAAAGGTCCGTCAATCAGAGTGCCATCGTTGTCATTTTGTGCCAGGTGCCGCCAGGTTTCACCAGGTCATTGGAGTTCGATAAGTCACGACTCATTTACCAAGTTGAGACACTGGTATTCGGACGGGCGTTAGAACGTGCGACGTCGCCAGAGCGTTTTATCGTCGGAAGCAGCGATTCAAACCAGCCATTGCCAGATACTTTGCTCGAGTTTCTTGACAGTTTTGGTTGCCCTGTGCTGCACATGTCATACGAAAGTGCCGAATTAACCAAAATCGCCATCAATCTTTTCCTCATCTCGTCGATTTCAACCACGAACATGCTGTCGGATGTTTGTGAACGTATCGGCGCGACGTGGGCGGACATCATTCCCGCCCTGCGTCTCGATGCCAGAATCGGTCCTCACGCCTACTTGACTCCTGGGCTTGGTATCGGGGGTGGAAATCTTGAACGTGATGTCACAACGATTCGTCACATTGGTGAACATACCGGTGCCGCCGTAAATCTTGCTGACATATGGATGACCAACAGCAACAATCGCAAGACGTGGGTTACTCAGGTCATCAAGAATATGTTTCCAACTGACTGGACCGAAAAGCACGTGTGTGTTCTCGGGCTCGCGTACAAAGAGAACACTGCGAGTACTAAAAACTCGCCGGCACTCGAATTGTTGCGAGCATTCAAAGGAGCCAAGATTACTGTTCATGATCCGGTCGTGCTCATTGACCAGGACGAATATGATGTTCGACAGGCATCCACTGCCCTTGAGGCTGCAAGCGGTGCCGATGTGGTCGCAATCATGACTCCGTGGCCCCAATATCAGGAACTCAACTCTGAAATGTTGGAAGATGTCATGAGTGGCACATTGCTCATTGACCCATTTGGAGTAATGAGTTCGAGTGATGTCGCGCGAACATCACTGAAGTACATCACGTTGGGTTGTGCGCTGAACTAATGTAGATCGGGCATGAAACTTCACCATCTAAATCCTCAGCCAGTGCGTCCGAAGAAGGTTGTTGTTGTCGGTGCCGGCGGGTTCATAGGCGGATCCGTTGCCCGCGCCCTGATGAATGACGGAGTAAACACCGTGCCCATCTCGCGACGCGAAATAGATTTTCTCGACAATTCGGCAGCAGCAAAATTCCAGTCGGTTGTACAGGGTGCTGATGCTCTGGTCGTAGCGTTAGCCGAAGCCCCATGCAAAGACTCGTCCGTGCTGGTGCGCAACATCCAAATGCTCGATCCGATTGTCAGGGTCATCGGAAAGATGGACAATCTGCACGTCGTCTATGTCAGCTCCGATGCCGTGTACGCCGATTCGTCATCGGTCCTCCGCGAGGATTCTTGTTGTACGCCGACGACGATACATGGTGTCATGCACCTTGCGCGCGAGATCATGCTCGGACTAGCGGTCAATTCTCCGCTCGCGATCGTAAGGCCAACTATGGTCTTCGGTGATGACGATCGCCACAACGGCTACGGTCCAAATCGCTTCAAACGTGAAGCAGTAAGCAATGAAATCATCAGACTCTTTGGAAAAGGCGAGGAATTGCGGGACCATATTTGGGTGAATGATGTGACGGCAATCATCACCGGAATTCTGTACAGGAGGAGTGTCGGTGTGGTCAATGCGGTCACGGGTGAAGTCAACTCCTTTCGCGAAATTGCCTCGATGATCGTCAACAACCTCAACAGTTCGTCAACTATCGAGGCTTCGGAACGTACCGCGCCAATGCCGCACAACGGTTATCGAGCGTTTGACAACGCGCTCCTCCGAGAGGCATTTCCTGAGATCACCCTCACGACTCTGAGCGATGTCTACTCATGAAAGCCGAGGTGAATCTGCTCCGCTCGATCGCACGACAGAAACGAAATGTTGCTGAACGAGCCAGCGCCAAGACTGAAGAACATATCCAAATATCGCGACAGTACGGTCAGGAATATTTTGATGGTTCTCGTGACTACGGATATGGCGGCTATCGCTATGACGGTAGATGGCAACAGGTGGCCCGTGACATCATTCAGCATTTCTCACTATCACCCGGGGATCGAGTGCTCGACGTGGGGGCTGCGAAGGGATTCCTCGTACACGACATGCTCGCTGAAGGCTTGGATGCTTACGGGCTGGATGTCTCCGAATATGCATTGAAGAACTGTCATCCAGATGTTATTGGTCGTCTGCATCTGGGCAATGCGGTCAGGCTCCCGTTTCCCGACGGTTGTTTCAAGTGTGTGATCTCGTTGGACACGATCCACAACCTTTCACGTGATCTGGTCAAGGTGGCTCTGTCCGAGATACAGCGGGTGTCAAACGGTAATGCATTCGTCAAGGTTGACAGTTATCGAACACCGGACCAGAAGCGGATCTTCGAAAGTTGGGTGCTCACTGCACAGTTTCATGACTATCCAGATGGATGGCTTCGCCTTTTTCACGAGGCTGGTTACACGGGTGACTACTGGTGGACGATCATAGACTAGCGTCCACTATGTTGTTATGTTGGCTTTGTTCCATTTTTATTAGAGTTTTGGAAGGTTAAATGGTCGCTACAGATTTGGCTTTGATCAAGCAACGCTGTGCGAGGTACCGTCGTCGAATCCTCGAGATTTCTCAGGGAGTTTCTGCACTGCACGTTGCCCCCGCTTTTTCCTGCACCGAAATAACGGACGCCATCTACAACGAGCTCATGGTGGAACGAGATGGCGCTGATTTGAGCGACATTTTCATCATGTCGAAGGCTCATGGATCCATGATCCAGTATGTGATTCTTGAGAGTAACGGCGTGCTGTCCAAAGCGGATCTAGATAATTATTGCAAACAGAGTGGTCGCCTAGGCGCCCATCCTGATTACGGAACACCAGGTATTGCGGCCTCAACTGGATCACTAGGACATGGTTTGGGCATCGCTGTGGGACAGGCTTATGCCGAGCAGCGTAAACAGAGCCCGATTACGTTTTATGTAGTCCTTTCAGACGGCGAACTCCAAGAGGGGTCAACATGGGAGGCTCTGTCCATGGCTGCGAATCTCGGACTTAAGAACATCGTTGCGGTGGTCGACAACAACGATTTTACGAGCCTTGAGCGCATAAGCGTCGGACACCCGGCGTTTTATCCGGTCGTTGAAAAGGTAGCCGCTTTCGGTTGGGAGGCCACCGAGGTGGATGGACACGATTCACGGGAAATCATTGACGCAATTTCATCCAGATCTCGGACGAAACCTTTTCTTCTCAATGCCAAAACGACCAAGGGCAAGGGAGTTTCGTTCATGGAGAACATAAATATTTGGCACTATCGATCACCTAATGCCGAGGAGTACAAGATCGCACTGGATGACATCGAACGAACTCTGTCATGAGAAATAAATTCGCCGACGTTTTCTACGAGGTTGCAATATTGGATCCGTCGATCTGCATGATAGTTGCCGACATATCGCCGGCTGGGTCGCTGGCCAAGTTTAGTGAAAACTTTCCTGATCGATTCATCAATGTTGGAGTGGCTGAGCAGATCATGGTTGGTATGTCTGCAGGTATGGCGCAGCGTGGGATGCGACCGTTCATTTATACAATTGCCACCTTCTCGTTTTATCGCCCGTTCGAGTTTGTTCGCGATGATCTCTGCTATCAGAATTTGCCGGTGACGATCGTGGGAATTGGCGGTGGTGTTTCCTATTCGATGCTTGGCACAACTCACCACGCTCAGGAAGATGTTGCAATTGCTATGTCTCTCCCGAACATGACCATCATCGTTCCTTGCGACCCCGCAGAAACCGAAGCGGCAACCAGATGGTGCGCTACACAAGAACGCGGTCCTGTTTATCTTCGCCTGGGCAAGGCGGGTGAACCGGATCTGACCTCCGATGCTTCCGAACCTTGGCGTTTCGGCGTGGTTCGTCGGTTGCGCGACGGTGACGACTTGTGCATACTCGTATACGGCGTGATCACCAAGACCGCGCTCGAGGTTGCCGCGCAACTCGAAGCAAAGGGGATGTCAGTCGCTGTCGTTACGGTTCCGACACTCAAGCCCCTCGATGTAGATGGAATATCGAGCATTCTGTCTCGCTACCGTCGCGTGGTTGTGATCGAGGAATGTGTGCGCAGGGCACTGACAGTAGAGGTATTGGCGATGGCATATCAAGTAGGCGCCAAGGCCAAGATTCAAGCATTCCATCTGCAAGATCAATTCATCCATACATACGGAACGCATGACGATATTTTGCGAAGTCACGGACTATCGGCTCCAGACATCGCTAGACAGATATCGGTCGGATGACGCAGGTGGCACCGAAAATGCGCGTCGTCGTATGTACACAATTAGCCATAAATGGCGGTCGTCCTGTTCGAATGAAGAAGATTTCCACGACTGACGAAATTTCGTGTGCGATAAGTATGGTGGTTTCAACCGGTTAGGGCAACAAATTCGTTGAGTTTCTCTGATGGTTCGTTTAGTTGAGGGTTGCTTGAGGCGCCCAGGCAATGGAAATGGCACCACAATCTTCTTGCCTTCTCTCCTAGCCTAAAGTAATCCAAAGAAATAATTTTTCGCAACGTCGCCTACCTACGCGAGGTGAGGACACCAGATCATGGTATTGGTCAATCTACCTACCCAGACCAGAAACCTGTGGTGTACAGAAAAATACTTGCCCGCCATTTGGTCTAGATCTCCTTCGCTCACTCCAAGAAGTCCCCATTTGCGCGAAGAAAATGTGAACCAAAACGGCCATGAATTTCTCCGTGTAAGGGAAGACTGTAGGCATCGGCCGTGAAGATTTCCCAGAATTGGCTTTGTAGCTTATCGTCATTGAGTTCTGGTTGCCAAGTACCTTGCAGGCGCTCTGCCATTTCGACGACGACTTCAAGGATTTCTTCTGGTGTATTTTCAATAAGTTGAATTCCTTTTAATTGATAGTCTGAGGTTCGCAGACTAAAGCCCACACCATGTGTGAATATTTCTTTTAGTGTTAACTCACGATTCTTCTGTACCGCGAAGTGATGCCTAGTGATGCCAATAATTTTTGATCCAAAAGTCCAGAGATAGCCCAAAGGAACCATATTAACAAAAACAATAGGGCGTCGAAATATTAGTGGAACAGCATCAAGTCCAGTTGATGTTGAAATACAAAACGCACACTTTGAACCCAAATAAATATCCATAAAGTCACTGCGCATGCCATTTACCGCATAGTCAATGACTCTTAGATGACTACTATTTATGGAATCGCGTACTTTGGCTCCCATCCGAAGCACAAAATAGCCACGATCAGCAATTTCTTCAGCAGCCAGCACATAATTCTGAATATCGGTATCGCGATAGTTGTGATAGCTCCAGTCTTTAGGTTGGTGATCATCCAGATAAGCGGCGTCACGAACAATTAAACAGACAAAGGGGGCACCCTTCGGTATGCCCATCATCATCAGTTCGGCAGCACCGCGGGCTTCTTCCTCTGCAGTAAACTGCAGGTGGGGTGAGAATCGATCGAGCAGATTGTGTACATCCCGATCGGAGTGAGAGTCGTCGCAAATCTGATGGATCCGCCCACCGGGAATTAGCAGATTGACTCGGCGAATGACCGACATTATCCAGTGGGGCCAGACGCGCAGGACTCGCTTCCACATCTTTGCCAATTGTTGATTACAGATTGGCTGTTCCATGAAAAAAACATCTTTGTGGCGTTGCCTGGGAACGTTAATGCCCGCATCCCGTTCACAAAGATAAAGTTCAGGGTTCGCTGCAAAATGGCCAATCCGTGGACTGGGCATATTATCCCATCGTACAAGTAGCCAAGGTCTAATCAGGCGAATCACAACCACTATCGGTACAGCAAGAATAGATAAGAACAACTCGTGAGGAATACGCCAGGCTCTCTTCATCTTTCTGAAAAGAAGAGTTTTGCCGCCCTGCCGTATCAGAGAAATCTGAACTTGAAGCACTTTTACTTTCGACCCACTTCCAGCAACGCTATGCCGGTTCCGGACTGATGACCGATAAATGTGATGTCGAGTTTCGGTAGCTGAAGGCTGCTCCAAAAATCGACCATTGAACTTAAACGAATATCATCAAACACCAGAAGGATTTCGCTCGGATTCGGCAAGGAAACGATGTTTGACCAAAGTTTTCTCTCAAAAATACCATCATGGGGTCCATCCACGAAGATTATGTCTGCATCCGCGATCTGCGAGGATCTCAGCTGCCAAACTTCGGGATCGCTCAGATCCTCGACAAACTGTGTCCAACGCTTTGATTCTCGGTCTAGCGTGTCCGTCACCAATTGCTTGCAGTCCTCGGTCGCAAGCCAATTATAGGAATCCGCGAGAGGGCTTATGTCCCACGTATATACCATTTGCACACACTCTGCCCGCAACCAAGACCACAGCGATGCCCCGCCCGCCGTCCCGATTTCGATAACTTTTGTTGCCTGTCGGACCTTCGCGAGCGCGGTAAGGAGCAGGTAATGATTACCAAAGTCGAATAACGATTGAAGGTTCTGCGGGACATTGTCGGATAACGTTTGCCCCGACTGTTCCGAGCAAAGCAGTTGACCAGCCGCTCCTGCCAAATCTACGAGTCTGCGATCGAGAGGGGTTGCGACATGTTTGTATTCGATAAATGTCACATCAATACCGGCATCCTTGTCATACCTAACGTGGTGAAAACGGTTAGTTCTTATCAATTTGATAAACGCACTTTCTAGTTTAATTCTGAAACGCGCTGAAAGGATCCGACGTCCCGCAAATTTAATCAACCCGCTCAACATAGACCGAACTTCGCCTTTATCCCTTTGAGCCCAATCAGCAACACCCTCGGAATTCCGCCAAGTCGCAGATGCTTTAGAGCCAGTAGAATTCGCTTTTCCTTAATAGCCACAAAAACCCCCTGAGCTGAGTGATAGGCCAGTTCATTCTTCTGGTAAGCGATAACCGCACGCAATTCAGCTTGGCTGCCAATTTTCTTCCAAATATCGACTGCGAATCGGTCTCTAGCACCGAATGATTCGACGTACACGAAATCTTGATAGTGCCGTCGATTTAATTCGAAGTGCGCTTGATCATCGTGACAACCCCAGTACATCAAGGCCGCTGGATCAAAACCCGTTATTCCTTGGGGAACCAAGGATAGCAGTACGCTCGTATCGTAACCATGCCAGATGTCATCTCCAGCAACCAGAAACAACTCCTTTCGGCAGACAAAACAAAAACCCGGATTCGGATGGAAACTAACATCCTTTATCCAATTCAGTACAAGATCCTTGCCATGCATATACCGTGGCCTGTTTTTCCATGCGCCTTCCGCCGGAAATTCTACGCGGTCGCTCGCCCAGTAATAGCTCAAGGGAAGACCAATGGCAGTCATACATTCTGGGTTTGATGCAAACAGATCCACCATCCGCTCAAAAAAATCGGGCGCGACAAAGTCATCATCTGATTGACAGAAGATCAACTCACCTTGTGCATGCTGAATCCCAGCTTGGTATCGAAGACGCCCAATGGCGGAGTGATCCTCATAGCTCCAAGCATTGGTGTCAAACGGGAGAAAGCGCCGACCACTTGCTTCCTTTGCCCACCGTGACAGATAGGCGTGCTCCAAGACTGTTACTCCATTCCCAATGACTATGACTTCCACGTGAGGATATGTTTGAGCGGCGAGACCATTTAGAATCCGCTTCAATTTAGGCAACCGCTCTTCGGAATGCGTTACAATGACCACACTGACGGTCAGGGTCGCCTGCTCGCGACCGTCCTCCTCATACTGCGGTGTATTAGCCATAAAACTCACGAATAATCGAAATGGTATATTCAATCTGTTCTTCGGTAATGTGCTGATGAGCGGGTAATGTGACGACCTCTTGCGCCTGACGCTCGCATACCGGGAAGTCTCCGCGCTTGTAACCCAGATCCCGCGCCGCATTCTGCAAATGAATCGGAATCGGATAGTGCACCTTGGCCTCGACCCCACGACCAACCAGAAATTTGACAAGCTCGTCGCGGCGGGACGCGGTAACTAGATAGAGCTGGTAAACCTCACGATAGCCAGCCGGGCGACGGGGTGGACGAATAGAAGATTCGAGCCCTTTCAGACCAGCGTCCAACAGACGCGCATTCCGTATTCGCGCCTCGACCAGGTCTTCAACAGTATCAAGCACCCGGCTCCCAACAACCGCCTGAAAAGGCTGTAGCCGGTCGTTAACCCCCCATATTTCGACATGGTCGCGATCCAGAAGTCCGTGGTTGCGGTACAGGCGGAGAAACTCTGCGGCTTTATCGTCATCGGTAACGATGATCCCGCCATCGCCCCAGACGTTGAGGGGTTTTAATGGATGCATGCTGAAGGCATTTACTTTTCCAAAAGTGCCGGCAAACCGCCCATTTATTTTTGCCCCAACAGCCGGACAGGCGTCCTCTACTACGGGAATACCGTGGCGATCGGCAATTTCGAGAATCTTGTCCATCTCGGGCGGACAACCGGCCCAGTAGACAGGCAATATCGCCCCTGTTCTGAGCGTGATTGCAGCCTCGATCTTGCTGACATCGATCTGATAGCGCTCGTCACAATCAACAAATACCGGGCGTGCGCCTGCTGCAATTATTGCGCCCACCGTCGCGATAAAGGTATTGGCTACGGTGATCACCTCGCTACCCGGCCCGACGCCGACGGCCTTGAGGGAAAGAATAAGCGCCCCGGTTCCGGTATTGGTACCGATTGCATGCTTGACACCAATGTAGGCCGCGAATTTCTTTTCGAAGGCTTCGACAAACGGCCCAAGCGTAAACTCGCCGCTGGAGACAAGCTTGCGTAAATCCTCAAAGTACGTTTCGACTTCAGCGAACTGCTGATCGAGATAGGAGTATTTAACTTGCATGGTTTTTAAGTATCAAAATTCAATTTTTATGATAAAAAGAATCAATAAGCTCGACAACGCGGTCCTGCTGCGCGTGTGTAAGCGTCGAGTATAAGGGAAGACTCAAAATTTGTCCGACATGCCGCATTGTCACAGGAAAATCGGCGGCCGAGTAGCCCAAGTCCTTCGCCGCAGGCTGCAAATGAATCGGCGTTGCATAGTGGATTAGTGCCTCCACCCCATGCTCGTTCAGATGCTGCTTTAGCTCGTCGCGCCTCTCTGCCTTCACAACGTATGTTTGAAAAACGCAACGCTCCCCCGGTCCTTCGTCTGGGACTTCCACGTAGGGGCGCAGCAGATCGTTGTAGCGGAAAGCCAAGTTGCGTCGCGTCTCCGTCCATGCATCTAGATACCGCAACTGCACACGCAGCATCGCTGCTTGGATCTCGTCCAATCGGCAATTAAAACTCCAGAAATCGCACTGCTCACGGTTTACTAGCCCATGATTGCGCGACTTTGCCAGCCGGGCGAGAAGGTCGGGATCCGGTGTTGTAACCATCCCGCCATCGCCAAAGGCGTGTAAATTCTTGAGCGGATGCAAGCTGAAGCAGGCCGCATGACCCCAGCTTCCGACACGCTTGCCGTTCAGAGATGCGCCGACAGCTTGCGCCGCATCTTCCAGCACGAAAAGATCGTGCCGCTGTGCAATTTCCAGGATATCTTTCATCTTCGCAGGACGGCCGGTCAAATGTACCGGGACAATGGCGCGTGTGCGATCCGAAATTGCATCTTCCAGTTTTTGCGGATCCATATTCCCGTCTTCACATATATCTACAAAAACCGGTTTGGCTCCAGCTAGCGCAATAGACGAAGCCGATGCAACAAATGAGTTGGAAACGGTGATTATCTCGTCACCCTCGTCAAGACCGATGCCACGGAGGACCAGATTCAGAGCACAGGTTCCATTCGAGATCCCGGCAGCGAACTTTGTCTGGCAGTATTCGGCGAACTCGTGCTCGAACGCCGCGACCTCCGGACCCAGTATGTATCGACCTGAATCCAGGACGTTTTCGACGGCCCGCATGAGTTCGGTCTTGACCAGGGCGGCTTCGGTCGCCAGAGCGGAATACGGTACGGCATAATAAGACATGATCAGGAGTGTGTGTTTTCCATGGTTGTGGTTATGGATGCAACCGCAAGTCCGCCATCCCAAACATCGAAGAGATAGACGGGAATTTGATAATTTTCAGCCGCAGAACGTGTGACAAAAGCCAATGCCTGCCCTTCATGGCAAACGACCGGCTGAATTCCGTCATACCAGCACCAGAAAAATGTTACCAGATACGCCGCCCCGTATTCGTCGGTATCGTCAAAAGACCAAAGAAACCGCAGATCTGAAGCGTCGTATTCCGTTTCTTCGCGCAGTTCGCGCCGCGCGCAATCGACCATCGATTCGCCCGATTCGGCATGTCCGCCTGGTAGCCCCCACATCCCCGCGTTTCTCAGTCCAAGTTTATCGTCTCTATGCTGCAATAGCGCTGCACCATCGCGACGCAGCAGTAATACCGCAGCCACGTTATCAACCATGGGCAACCGGGGTGCGCAAAGTACACTTGGCTGCCGGTATCAACGGTGAATGGGTCTGCTGTCGATTTGGTTGACATCTTGACCTGCCCCCGGTTTGGTTACCAGCAATAGTGAATATCAGGCGTTGATTAATTCCTTTTCGTAGGTTATCTCGAACTCTATTGGGGTGCGATAATTTAATTGCGAATGACGGCGCTGGCGGTTGTGAAAGATCTCGATGTAGTCGAACATCGCGTTGGCTAACTCAATTCGTGTTA
>Ga0209284_10004501_pt1 | contig 15595 bp, 15 predicted proteins | sample FRY03_FD_187211 | JGI IMG/M metagenome (GOLD analysis project Ga0209284, IMG submission 187211) | Freshwater microbial communities from Lake Fryxell liftoff mats and glacier meltwater in Antarctica - FRY-03 (SPAdes) (version 2) | ecosystem: Environmental > Aquatic > Freshwater > Ice > Glacier... | reverse complement strand
GGTGGCTCGCGGGGCAGCGTGCCGGAGAGAGCAATATCGCCAACCAAAACACGCCGTCGCTCTGGTGGCACCCGGCCCGATACGCGTGTCAACTGCCCTTCGTCTTTCATCCGGCAAGTGATGAGCGATGCGAAGAGTTAAAAGAGTCCGTCCACTTCGGAAACCATCTCCTCGGTTCCCCCTGTATCGATCAGGGGCTCAAGGATTGTCTCGGGGGCCAAGAGAAACTCGCCGCCTGGATGGAGACCATCGCGAACGAAGCTCTCTCGATGGCGAAGCTTCCCGGGATCTGTCATCCGGAGCTTCAGCTCACGGAGGTCGAAGAGGTTTGGAGCAGTTGGATCGTGGATTCCACCGAAGCGGATCTTGGGAAAATGCTCGATTACCCGTTGAATGGTCTTTTTCGTCATCCGGCCAATCGGATGAGGGAGCGTCCGAAGGGGTTTTTCCTAATCCCGTCCCCAGCAAAAGTTTAAACGAAGGAGCAGGCAATGGCGGGGACCAAAGATCCCGCAGCCGGATTTTTTTACAATTCATTTGAACGAAAGGCAGAATTATGACATTATATCAGTAATTCACGAAAACCGTGCCGTGATTCTTTTCAGCGGTGCTTGTGATTTTCCAATCATCAAACCCTGGAAAACCATGTCAACCTCATCCTCAGGCACCGGACCAGGACCCTATCCTCCCCCTACCGAATATCGGTGAGACTGTTGTGACGAGCAATCCGGGTCGGGTGGCGAGACTTCAAATAATTCCGAAAAGCCCGTGCGTTATCATGACGGCGCGGTGATCCACCAAGAAAACGATCTCTTGAGTTCTGGATTCGGGATTCCATGGGGGCACACCCGAGTTTACGGAAACACTCTGAGCCAAAGCACCGGGGGACAGAACGGGAACTCGTGGCTGGTTCCGCAATGGCAATATCTGGTCCAACCGAATGTCAATCGGATCGGCATCGTGCGCGGGGTTTTGAACACGATGTGGTTTGATAAGATCGGCGGGAGCTGGGTTGGAGAATTCTCGATTCAGGCGACTCTTGTGGAAGACACCGGGAACCTGCAATTTGTCCTGACCGAGCCGAGAGGGGATCTTTACCGCTTCCACAACTTCGCCGCCGCCGCCAATTTGCAGGGGCGACTGAAATCGGTCGCCTCCGCCGGAGATTCCTTGGCCGAACTGAGTTATGATCTCTCGACCGGGAACCTCACCAAATTCGAGCAGTCCTCGGGAAGCGAGTCCGTCGTCTATGATTACAATTACACCGGAGGAGGATCGACATCCGGAGGCGGCGGTTTGGGCCTGCTGCAGGACGTCGCCTTAAAAATCAACGGGACCACGACCCGGCGTGCGGTTTACAGCTATTACGGGGTCTCTTCGGCCAACGGGAACTACAACGATCTTGAGAAGACCACGGTGCAGCAGTGGACCTCCCCGGTGTGGAAGGACCTGCGGACGACCTACCACCGCTACTGGACATCGGATGCCGGGGCCGGGGTGAAGCATGGCCTGAAATATCTCCTCAGGCCACAGGGCTATCTCGATATGAAGGCGGCGGGATTTCCGCCCGAGAGCGCTACGAACGCAAAACTCGGGGACGATGCGTCCCTCTATTTCGAATACAACGCGGCGCGCGGAGTGAGCAAGGAGATCGTCGATGGCGGAAAGCACACCTACACCTTCGCCTACGAGACCAGCAACCTTGCCGACGGCAACAACAACTGGAAAACCCGCACCACCGAAGGACGGCCGGACGGCTCCGAAGTGATCGTTTACACCAACTATGCCATGGGGGTGATCCTGCGGATGCTCAAGCAGGGGGCCAGCAAGTGGTATCGCTATGTGAAATACGACGACACCCGCTATCGCGCCGTCCTCATCGCCTCGAGTGAAGCCGTCAGCTCGGTCAATACCCCGACCGCCAGTCAGGCACTGGCTGTCACCCTCAAGAGTTCCGAGGGTCTCATTACCACAAAATCATGGTATTCCTCCAGCAGTGGGGTCGGAGCCAAGGACTATCTCAAAGACACGGCAGTCAAGAAGGGCGAGACGGGGACCGAGATCAAACAAAGGGAACTGGAATACACTTCGAACCCCGTCGGAAGCCGAACGGTCTACAAGGTGAGCAAGGAAACCCTCTACCTCACCGACTGGGCTCCTTTGAAAACTTCGGTGACGGCGCACACTTATACCTGGCACACCGGGACGGTTCAGATCGATCAGCACACCATCACTTTGCCGACCGTGCCGACGGGTGAGAACGGAAGCGGACAATCCTACCACCGCAAGACGGCCTTCGATCTCAAGGGAAGGGTCCGCTGGGAGCAGGACGAACTCGGCGTGATCAACGGCTACACCTATGATGCCGCGACCGGCGCGCGCAAGACCATGATTCAAGACTCGGCTTCGGGGGTCGGCAGTGGAGTTCCTTCCGGATGGTCGACCTCTTCCTCCAGCCCCCTCGGACTCGAAACGGATTACGAGATCAACCAGATGGGCCGCCGGACAAGGGCCCTTGGTCCGGTCCACCAGATCGATCTCGCCGGGACCCCGACCAATGTCCGGACTGCAAACTACACCGTATACCGCGACGACCTTTTCGAAATTCGAACCGCCCAAGGCTATGAGAGCGGGGGAGCCGACACCACCGTCAATCCCGTCACCATCGAAAAACGGGATGCCGATGGCAGGACGATTCAAGAAATCCAGGCCACTCGGTCCGGAAGCGGTCGTTTGTCGGCAAACGACACCTTCGTCCAAAGCAGCTATCTCCGCTGGCAAACCCGATCCTTCGACGATGCCGACCAATTGGTGTGGGAGCGCACTTACGTCGATATCCCGGCCACCCAGGATGACGTCGGTACGAAAGGCACGAATTACGACCAGCGCCACCGTCCTGCCACCATCACGAGTTGGAACAACGACACCCCCGGTAGCGGGAGCGTCATCAACCAGGTGCAGCGCACTTATGACGACTTCGGCCAGCTCACCACCGACCTGCAGGAACCCGATGGACCCGTCGATGGTGCCACCCTCGAGGTCGTCTACGCCTACGAGAATGGCAGCGACAACACGATCCGTCCCACCAAGACGACCTATCCCGACGGTCGCGAGATCGAGTTTACTTACGGGACCGGAACCCCCGATGACATCCTTTCCCGTGTCGCCGGAATCAAGGACCTCGGGAAGTCCGCCGGAACCGGGGACGACAAACAGCTCGCGAACTACCGCTACCTCGGAACCGCCACTCCCGTCGTCGCGGAATACCCCGAACCGGCGGTCGAACTGACCTACCTCGCCCAGGGCGCTGAGACCCAACTTTACGGTGATCCCTACAACGGACTCGATTGGTTTGGCAGAATCGCCGACCAACGCTGGATAAAGGGGGGCAGCGACCTCGAACGGGTGACATACGGATACAGCGAAAACAGCCTCAAGGAGTGGCGACGCAACACCGTCGCCACCTCCGCCGACAAGCAGGACGAATCCTACTGCTACGACGGACTCTTCCAGATCAAGGACCGCGACCGGGGCGTCCTGACGAGCGGCAACGTCATGACCAATATCACCGAGAGCGAGGACTGGACCTATGACGCTTCGGGAAACTGGCTCGGCTACGACCACCTCGAGGGCGGCACCACCCTCAGCCAGACCCGCACCCACTCCAAGGTCAACGAGATTGCGACCTACAATGCCAATGCCACCCCGCGCGAATACGACAAGGCGGGCAACATGACGCGCATCCCGGAAGGGGTCACGACCACCTCCATTTATCGCGTAGCGACCTGGGACGCCTGGAACCGTCTGCGCCGGGTCCGCAAGACCAGCGGCACCGGCTCGACCTCCGGGACCAACTTCGACGTCTGGTATGACTACGACGGGCTGACCCGGCGGACCCAAAAGCGCATCGTGGGCGGTCCCAATCAGGGCACGACGAGCTATTACTACAACCGCAGCTGGAAATGCCTCGAGGAACGGAAATCGGGAGTCAGCGGACCGTCCCGACAATATGTCTTTGGCATCCGTGGTCGCAACGACCTCATCCTCCGGGACCGGGACACCAATAACAGCGGGATCGTCCTCGAGGAGCGTCTCTACGCCCTCACCGACGCCATGGGCAGTGTCACCGCGATCACCGACAAGGCGGGCGCGGTCAAGGAACGCTTCCGCTACACCGCCTTCGGCGTGAGCCAGGTCATGACCCCCGCTTTCGGGAACCGCAGCATCAGCAGCTACGACTGGCAGACCCGCTTCCACGGGGAGCAGCGCGATGCCGAGACGGGATACTACAACTACGGCTTTCGCTTTTACCTTCCGGAACTGGGAAGGTGGCCAAGCAGAGATCCCATCGGGGAACGGGGCGGGGGCAACCTGTATGGGTTTGTAAGAAATTCACCTGTGATGCATCTAGATATACTTGGTCTAGCAATTAAACCTTGCTCTGATTTCGATAAAACACAAGTGGTAGGGGAATCTACTTATGGTCGAACTAAAGAGCAAAATAATAAGAAAATAGAGACTAATGGTTGTGGGTCCGATGGTAGCGGATGGGTGCCTGATTCTTATTTGGGAGAGGTGGACTTCACTTCTTCTTGTGATAAGCATGATCGCTGCTATGCGACATGTGGTTCAGACAAAGATGATTGTGATGAGGCCCTTAAAAATAATATGATTAAAGAGTGTGAAGAAAGATATCAAAGGTGGTATAATTTTGGTGCTATTTAGTGTGAAATCAAGCACACCTATGACTATAGGTGTTTCTGGGGATATTTTAATCGATGGCTCAAATTCAATGAGCTTTATATTTCCAGATAAGATTCACGCTCAGATAGGGAGAGATAAGAAAAGAGTTTATTCTTTAGAGTTAGTAGATGATTCTTTTTATAGGGCGCTATCTACCTATTGCCTTGAAGACAGTTTGAGTAAAGGCTATCTTGCTAAGAAATCAAACATTACGCTTTGGATTGGTGGGATACGAAAGGAAATAGAAAAAAGTAAAAAATAAGCAAGGCACTTGCGTGAAATTTCCCGCATGACAGAGGGACGGGCCTTTTATTATGTTATTATGATGAGCGCTGCGTGAAAGATTACCAGACAATTTGGCGCGGCCCAGTCGGCGAGCTTGGGCTGGCTGTCTCGGTAGGTCTCGATAAAGCTGCGAAGTCGCTCTTCGGCGTGGGCCTGGCTGTCGGCGTTGAAGATGACTGCGATGTCAGTTGAGGGCTCGGTCGCTTCGACTACCTTGTTCTAACAGGGAGGTTCTGAAGGGGGTGTCGCTTTCGCGGACCTGGGGGATGGTGAGCTCAAGAGCACCAAAGGCGGTTTGGAAGCCACGGGGTTTGAAGCCGTTGGCATAGCCGTTTCGGCCTTCAACGCCGCGTTGATGAGGAGCGGCACCGATGTGGTGTTCTCGTTCGAGGAACATGGCGGTGTTCATGAGGAGTTCGGCGATCTTGGGGATGGCGTTTCAGATCCTCGATCCGATGGAGATCCATTTTGAAGTGAGCGGTCTGGTTGCGTTTGTTGGCATGGAGAATCTGCCCAACCTCAGAACGCGTCCGGCAGAGATTCGAGCATCCTATCTCCAGGGATTCGAGCGGCACACCCAATGGCTGAAGCAGACGCTGACAAAACAATCAATGTCACTTTACCCAGATCGACACGAGCAAGCCGTTTGAGGAAGTCCTCGCCACCTACCTCGCATTCCGTAATCGGGGTTTGGGGGCCTCACCAACAAGAAGTAATGACCTTTCTGAATCCCATACTCCTTCTTGGCACCGACAATGCCTGGCGCTGGCGGCGTCATGTCGGCGACCGTCTCCACACACGCTTCTGGGGACAGATTATTCAGCGGTTGGCAGGTTCACGATTGGTGGAACACTCACGCAGGGCAAGCGTCCAGACGGACAAACGTCGCTATCGGCCGGGCGAACAGATCTCGATCCAAGCGACCCTGCACTCGGATGATTGGCAACCGCTTACGCAGGAAACGGTGATCGCAAACTTGCGTTCCGGGGATGGGAGTGAGCGTGAGATCGCTCTACGTGCAGTGCCTGGCGGAAAGTAGCGGCGGACGATTCTTCACGATGGAAGACGTGGCGGATCTGCCTGCTGCCATACAGAATCGCAGCGCCACGATCAAGCGCACACGCGATGCCGCTTTATGGGCATCGTTTTTCCTGCTCGGTGAACTTTTGGTAACTTTGCGCCGTTACACCCATAGGATGCTATCGCTACTCCAAACGGGATTGGAGGAGGGCTTTGAGGTTTGCGGGGGAACTGACCGTGATGGTCTTTCCCTGCACTTCTATAACGTCTTCATCCCGCAGACGGGCCAGAGTGCGAGAGAGGGTGGCTCTGACGGTGCCGAGTTCGGCTGCGAGCACTTGCTTTGTCGTGCTGAGTTCGATCTCAAAAGCTTGCGTGCTCGCGGGATCGGAGCATCGTTTGAGAAGCCAATTGGCGAGACGGGTTTCGACGTCACGGAGGGTGAGGTCTTCGATTTGTCCTACGAGATCGCGATTGTGTTTGGCCATGGAGGCCAGCATGCGGAGGGAGAGATCGGCGCGGCGCCCGAGGAGATCAATGAACTCCTCCTTCTTGACGAGGAGGAGTTGGGTGGCCTCCACTGCCCGGGCATCGACGGGGTAACCCCGGTCGCCGGCGAGAGCACCTTCGCCGAAGGAGTCCCCGTCCCGAAAGATGTGGATGACTTGCTCTTTGCCGATCCCGTTCACGCGGTGTACCGAAATGCCCCCCTTCTGAATGATGAAGAAGCCCCGGCATTTTTCTCCTTCCCGAAACAAGTAACTGTCCCGCTCGAGCGCTTTGAGATCGGTGAAACTTGCGATGTCAGCGAGATCATTCTTGGGAAGGCCGGCGAAGAGTTGGCAGCGCTGTAAGCTGTAGATGATCGAGGCCTGTTTGAGTTCAAAAATATCCTCTTTCATGGATCTGGGGCGAGATGTTCTAGGGTGGTGCAGTTCCTCGAACCCTTGCCTTACCTATCCTGTTACTGGTCTATGATCAAGGATTGATAGAGAGGTTTCCGGTATCTTGTGGAGAAATGGGATCTAAGATGGGCGACGAGTAATTTACCGAAAATTGATATGGGTCAATTTCGGAGCCATCGCCTTCTTGCTTGTTGCGGCATCTTCGTGGATTAGGTCTGCAATGTTCTTACCGAAGATTATTCAAGGAGGGATGGGGGCTGGGGTTTCCAACTGGCGCTTGGCTCAAGAGGTTGCGATGAATGGACACTTGGGTGTGGTGTCGGGGACGGCTTTGGATGCAATTTTGATCAGACGGCTTCAACTAGGAGACTGTGGAGGCCATATGAGGCGCGCGCTGGCTGCCTTTCCCATCCCTGAACTCGCGAAACGGATTTTGAAGCGTTACTTTCACAAAGAGGGACTCGAGAAGGAGGCCACTTTTAAGTTGGCCTCCGGTTTTCGGGTGGAAGCGCCGAAACCTCTCGTGGATCTCACGGTAGTGGCAAATTTTGTGGAAGTCTTTCTCGCCAAGGAAGGGCATGCCGGGCGAGTGGGGATCAATTTGTTGGAGAAGATCCAGTTACCTACTTTGCCCTCGTTACTCGGGGCTATGCTTGCCGGAGTGGATACTGTTTTGATGGGCGCAGGGATTCCTCGTTCTATTCCTGGAATTCTTGATTGTTTAAGCAAGTGGAAGCCGGTCGAGATGAAGGTACATGTCGTGGGCGCTCTCGAGGGTGAGTCCTATTTTACCAAGCTAAATCCCGCTGCTTGGTTTCGTGTGCACCTTCCCAAAGCGGAGTTGCCGGTCTTGAAGCGCCCGGATTTCATTGCCATCGTTTCGTCCAATGTATTGGCGCAGACGCTGGCCCGTAAGGCGACGGGAGAGGTGAACGGGTTTGTCGTGGAAAACCATCACGCGGGTGGGCACAACGCACCACCGCGTGGGAAAATGCAGCTGAGCGAAGAGGGTGAGCCCGTTTATGCGGGGAAGGATAGCACAAACCTCGAGAAGTTGGGGCAGTTGAAAATCCCTTTTTGGCTGGCGGGAGGACGGGCTTCGGCAAAGGGGTTGAGCGATGCTTTGGCTCAAGGCGCGGCAGGGATTCAAGTGGGGACGGCCTTTGCCTTTTGTGAGGAGTCCGGCTTCGACCCCAAGATCAAGACACGAGTTCGGAACAAGGTGATGGGGGGTGAGGTCGAGGTCTTTACCGATCCCAGATGTTCTCCAACCGGATTTCCTTTCAAGGTGTTACAGCTGTCGGGAACCTTGTCGGATAAAGAGGTTTATCAAGAGCGGATCAAAAGGGGGTGTGATTTGTGTTATCTGCGGCAACCTTACCGCAAGGATGATGGCACCGTGGGCTATCGTTGTCCGTCTGAACCGGTGGATCAGTATCTGAAAAAGGGTGGGGAGCTGGCGGACACGGAGGGGAGGATGTGTATATGCAATGCGCTCATTTCGTCGGCTGGGATGGGGCAGCGTTACAAGGATGGCTTTGTGGAGCCACCGCTCGTGACCTGTGGCGACGATGTGAACTCGATTAGGTCTTTAATCAAACCGGCGACCGGAACCTATTCCGCTCGCGATGTATTGGTAGTCCTTCAACTTGGAGCTGACGAATGCTCGCTAATCTAATGCACTCCAGAATCAATCAGAGGATATGCACCGCCTGGCCAGGCACGCGTGGCCAGTGAGGGTCCTTCTAACGTTCCATACACCAACATGAATACACCAATATGAAACCTTCAGTCAGAACGAAGCCCTCGGGGATTGAGGGATACAAATTTGAGGAGCGTCCCTTTTTGGTCTTTTGGGAAATCACCCGTGCTTGTGCTCTCGCCTGCAGTCATTGCCGTGCGGAGGCGCAGCCTAGGAGAGACCCGAATGAACTTAGTCGATCCGAAGCCATGCAGCTTGTCGAGCAGCTTGCGGAGCTCAAGCCACCGATGTTGGTTCTCACTGGGGGGGACCCGCTCATGCGGCCTGATGTGCTCGACATCGCTCGTTACGCAACCGAATTGGGCGTGCCCGTGAGCTTGAGCCCTTCGGGAACGGCACGGTTGGTCAAGGCGGATTTCAATGCCTTCGTGGAGGCCGGGATTCAGCGCATCTCACTCAGCCTCGATGGGGCGACCCGTGAGACCCACGATGCCTTTCGTGGCTTGGAAGGAACGTTCGATCGCACCATGCTTGCAATTGAAAAGGCCAAGGCTGCGGGGCTGGGCGTGCAGATCAACACTACGCTCACTCGTGGAAATATCGACGAGTTCCCTGCCTTCCGGGATCTCATGTTCGAGATCGAGCCGGAGATGTGGAGTGTCTTCATCGTGGTTCCGGGCGGGCGGGCTGGTAAAGAGGACCTTCCTGATCGCGAGGAGCTGGAGGACATCTTTGAGGAGATGGCCGACCTGGCGGAGAGTGCACCTTTTGCGATCAAAACGACGGAGGGGCATCACTTTCGTCGGGTCCTCATTCAGCGCGGCCGGAGCCGCAACGGGAAGGGGATGAAAGCTCCCCTCGGCATTCGCGATGGACGAGGGATCATGTTCATCGGACATGATGGCGTCGTCACACCAAGCGGTTTCCTCCCGATCAAGTGTGGCAACGTGCGCACCAAGCATCCTGCCGACATTTATCGGAGCCATCCTCTCTTCATTTCACTCCGAGACAATGACGCTTTAGGAGGAAAATGTGGTCGCTGTGAATTTCGCAACACCTGCGGAGGCTCCCGCTCCCGGGCTTGGGCGATGACAGGCGATCCCTTCGCCGAGGAGCCACTTTGCCCCTATCTCTCTGAGGAGGAAGCCACATTAATTTAACTCAACGAAATCAAGATATGATCAACCTGACGAAACTCTGGACTGGCATGGCCCAGCCCGCTGATGGCTTACGCTACGGACACGGAGATTCTGCCCCTGGAAGCGCACGACATCGACGCCCTATTGTGGTTTGGAACATTACCCGGACCTGCAACTTGCGTTGTGTCCATTGCTACTCGAGTTCCAATGCGGAGCGCTATCCCGGTGAGTTGGATTGGGAGCAGATGAAGGGGGTCGTGGATGATCTTTCCGCTTATGAAATTCCATCTCTCCACCGTGTTAGCCGGCTTGCACTCGCTGGGTGATCGCCCGGACCGGGCTATGATCGAGCAGCGAATTGTCCGGCATCGGGCCTTCGAGAAAATCTCGGTGGGCGGAACGCCGGATCTCCGCGTGGTGGTCTATCGTGGGCTACCGGCGATGGCCATGCTCCGTTTGCCGACCCAGACTTCTCGGGGTCGGGCCAACCTCCATCAAGGCGCGGTCGCTGCGGGGATCGATTTGGAGCTTGGCATCACGGTGGGCGGATTCTGCCGTTCGCGGTCGGTCGACCATCATCCGGATACCCGAGCCCCGATCGCGGGAATGGTGATTCCCTTCTGGGATCGCGTCCTGGCGGCCTCGGTCAGCTTGGCACATGGATTGGAGATGGGCTACGTCGGTATCGACTTCGTCCTGGACGAGAATCGCGGGCCCTTAGTTTTGGAGGCCAACGCGCGTCCAGGCCTCAGCATTCAACTGGCCAATCGCTGCGCCTTGATCGCTCGCCTTCGGGCGATCGACGCTCAACTCGAACGCTGATCCCTTCGTCGAGCTTCACCGCCGAAAACCGGCAGCCCCAAAAGATCCGCCGCCACGCTGAACCATCGTGCGGCCAACTTCATTATTGGCTCTTCGACAGTTCCAACATCGCCTCGCCAAAAGCCCTGCCCATTCGGTTGAACCAAATGGCGCTTCCCAGATAATGATAGCCATGGTCGGAGCCCACTTTTTCCCAAGCCGGGAGGTCCTTCTTCCAGTCCGGATAAAGGGCCTCGGCAGCTTGATCAATCAGCACGTCAGTCCGCACCGCTTTGACATTGCCCTTAAATTCGTCCATTCCTTCCATCCCCAGTTGGGCATCTTGAATGACTTTCATGGCACCCTTGGATTCCTTGGAACCATTCTGCCCCATCACTCCGATCACCACCGGCAGAGCGGGCACTCCGAGATCCTTCCGGACGTCTCGGATGAAGTGAGCCATGTTAGACCTATACTCATTTTCGGCACCATCGTATTGATCGTTCCAACCTTGAAACCAAACGAGGCCCGCAATTTCAATTTCCTTGCCCTTCAGCTCGGGAAACAATTCATCGCGATTCTTCAAAGTTTCCTGCACCTCCTTCATCATCTCACGATAGGAAAGTCCGTACTTCGACTTGATCTCATCCATCGTCGGCATGGGATTTTCGCGCTTGTGCTTCTCATTATTCCGCTGCACTGCCTTTTGGGCATTGGCCAATTCCGCCTCAAGCGACTCATCCGAGGGTAGCCCCGCTGAAGGTGGCCGAAAATTCCGGAAGAGCGAATGACCACCCCACGCGGTCTTGATCAAAAGAACGGGCTCCTCCAAGTGATTTCCCATCACGGTGCCGAATTCCAGCTCCACGCCGGTCCGGTCAAGCGAACCATACCCGATCGTCAACTTGCCGTGACGGCCAAGGTAGTTGATGAAGACATCCTCGCGCTCAACCCATTTTCCATCCTTCCGAAGATGGGCAAACTTCTCCTTCGTTTCCGGAGCGTTCGCTTGATACTCGAGCAATTTGTTTTGTGCCTTCCCCTCCATATTCGACTGCCCGGCCAGAATATAAACCCGCACCGAACCTTCCCCGGCCTGAAGCAAGCCAGAGCAAACGATCATCATCGCGATGAGCAAAAAACGCATAGCTTAGGTATCGTAGGGAGCTGTCATAGTCTTTCAGATGTCGTTCAGAAAAGCAGTCTCCTTGCCATGACTGGCCTTACTTTTGGCGGGCCGCGGCCAACGCGGGGTCATCAAGATCAAGACGGTAAAGAACCTGGTTATAGTTGTAACGGGCCGCCGGAAAGGGCCTGTCGGCAAACTCTGAAGTAAAGGTCGCTTCGAAAAGAAGGAGCCCGGAATCCTCCTTCGTAAAACCTGGATGAAGGCAGGGGTTGTAGAACGTGTAGTTGTGATGCGTCACCACTTTCACCGCCGGCCCCCAGGGCCCGGTCGCTTCATCGCTCTCCGAATACCAAATCTCACCGAGCATGGACGGCTTGCCAAAATGCTGCGTGAAGACCGATACCCATCGCTGACGCGACTCACTCCACGCGATCGCGCCGCGGTGAGGGATGATTTCCTCCCCCTCCGAACTCATCACCTTCTTCTGGGGCACGAGCTTTTGCCACTGCTCCGGATCGCTCCAGCCCTCGAAGGTCGCCGGACATTTGATCGTTGGAAAAGGATCTCCAAAAAGAAGCCACTCCCGCCCCTTGTCATCCCGCCACTTTACGGGATGGCCGTTCGGCGCAGCCGGAGGGGCTCCCTCGCCGTCCTTTCGCGTCCACAAGACCTTCAACTTTTCGAAGTTCTCCGACTCCTCATTCCACACACAAAGCCCCCGCTCATAGGTCGTCAGATGCCCTTCAATCTTGCCATAAATTGCCACCAACCTCGCCCGGCCCTCGCGATCCAGGACACTCACGCACCCGCCCAACCACGTCGGCCCGTCGCCCGCCATCTTCGCGATATTCCGCACCTTGCCGGAATCCTCCCGAAAATAATCATAGCGCATCCGCACCGGCGGCTCGAAGGAATCCAAGGGTCTCAACCCCGTCACGGCACCCGTCATATGAAAAAGCCCCAGCGGATAGCCCGGCATCGCGGTATCACCCCAGGCCCAATACAGCTTCCCCAGATGCTCCGCCGGCTGCACGCTATCACAGCCCACCACACCCGATTCTTGCCAATCTTTCTCCAGCCCAAACCGCTGACTCTCGCCAAACAAACCCGCTCCCGTCAATCGTCCCAGACGCTTCCCGGGCAAACTCCGAATCACCTTCACCGTCGCCTCCCCTCCCTCCACCGGAGTCAGTCTCACCCCCCGGTATCCAAAGCCATCAGCCTTCACTCCGTAGCCATGTCCTTCGATCGAAAACCAAGTCTCCACCCCCATCAGCTCAGGCAAATCAAAAGCAATGATGCCTGCATTGTCTGAGAAAAATGAAACCTGATGAGTCGTCCGCAACTCCACCATCGGCACCGGCCAACCATTCTCGGCATCGACCACCATAATCCGAAATAATCCCTCCGCCCTGGCACCTCCAATCAGCAGGATCAGAAAAATCAGCGCGCGCAGAAAAATCATCGTAGAAGAATACGTCGGGAGACTCCTCCGAATTACAATAGATTTTAAAGACTCTTCGTCATCATGAAATGCTGAATCTCCCCCCACAGCAAATAACTCTCGGCCACAATGCCATACCCGTTCTTCTCGTAAAATGGCACCGCACTCGCGCGCGCATGAAGTAGGATTCCGGAGGCCCCCCGACGGCGCGCCTCGTCCTCAAGCCCGACCATCAACCCCATCCCGACCCCGCGCCCCTGCGCCTCCGCCACCACTCCCATATATCGAATCTGCATCCGAGAATCCTCAATCGCATGCAAGCGTCCCACTCCCAAAATTCGGCCATCCTCAATCGCCATAAGATGAAATGACTCCTCCTCGTCATCATCGTCATCATCCCCCTTCACAGCTCCCTCTTCATGCCCCCACGGCTTGCGCAAGACCTCCCAGCGAAGCCGAAAATAGGCTTCAAAATCTTCGGCGGATTGAGGTGATCGATAATCCATGGCGACCCACACTCTTCTAATAGAAATTATTCACCAATTAAAAGGCTAGCGATCAGGGCAGCGGCGTATTGGGTTTCACCGCATTCAACGGACGCGGGTTCTTTTCATCGAAAACGAGAAGTTGCTCGTAGGTCTCCACCGTCACAAAGGACTCATCCACCATCCCTTCCTTCGTTGGAACGGCATCCCCGTTGAGCCTTAAATGCTTCGCCAAAAACGGATAAGCCGCCTGACGTTTCGAAGGACCATAGTCGTGTTCTTCGGTCGGCAAGTGGACATTCTCCAAGGCATTGCCAGCCCCATACAATCCGTAAACGTGCTGCATGTAAGGAAAGCCAATCTCCGGAAGATGCTTCGTCCAATCACTGCCATTAGAAATCACCAACTGCGGACGCGGTGCCGCCAAAGCCGCAATCTCAACGTTATTCGTCTTATGATCATGACTCCAGTGAATCGGCATCCCGCTCTCACATACACAACCGCCAAAAAAGTGCGACGAAACCATGCACACCGGGACCGAAACCGCGATGCGCTCATCGAGCGCCGCCAGCACAAAACTCTGCGTGCCACCGCCCGAGCAACCCGTGATCCCAACCCGCTTCGGATCGGCCCCAGGTAGCTCTAACAGAAAATCCACCGCCCGCATACTGTTCCACGTTTGCAGCCGCATCACCTCGGGCGTCTTCTCGTGATCCCACCCCGCCTCTTTCCAATCCCCGTAGCCCACCATGTCATATTGAAAGACCGCCGCCCCCATCCGCGCCAAAACCGCACAACGAATTTGACGCGAATCCCGAAACCTTCCTCCATGACCATGCGGAGAAAGGATGAGCGCGATCGACTCAAACTTCGCCGTCGGCCGGAACAAACTCCCCGTGACATAAAATCCCGGCGCACTTTCGAAGGCCACCTGCTCGATCTGGTAGCCCTCGTAAACCCGCTTCTTATAAAACTTCGCGTACAACGGCGTGTTCTCCGGCAACTTCGTTAGCCTCACTCCCGCCAAAATTCCCGCCTTAAGAATTGCCTTTCGTTTCTCCCACGAAACCAAATCTGGAATCGTCGCCTGAGATCCCGCCAGCTCCTTCGCGGCCTCCTCTGGCTTCTCCGCCTGCCCCACTCGGAGCTGAGGTTCATCAGCAATCGCCGAAAGCGAAGTCACCAGAGAAAGGAAGAAAATAGGCCATTTCATGCCAGCATCCCATCCCATAACCGCTCCTACGTCGAGAAAAACCGACTTTGCAAAGTCATAGACAACGATTACCGTCATACTATGACTCTCGACAATATCGCACCCGAAACTCTCAAGCTTTCTTTGCAGGATCGCGTCAAATTGGCGACATCACTCTGGGAAAGCATCGAAGACCCATCCGATCTGGCCGTGGAGCTATGCGACGAAGACGCCATCCCTCTTATGGAATCAACAGGAAATAGCACCAAAGTCACCAGAGCTCCATTCCTTGATAAATCCCCACCAATCCCCCCGTTCCCATCCCCAGCATGAAACACACATTACGTTCTCTCGCTTTCCTCTCGCTGGTCTCAACCGGCTGCGCCGAGGACGGCTTCACCAATCTCTTCGACGGCGAAACCCTCAATGGTTGGACCAACAGCGCTGGCACGCCCGTCGAAGAAGGCGGCTGGGTTGCCGAAGGCGGCATTCTCCACCGCGCCGGCAAGTCGGGCGATCTCTACTCCGCCAAGGAATACCGCGACTTCGAATTCCGCTGGGATTGGAAAATTTCCGAAAAGGGCAACAGCGGCGTGAAATACCGCGTCACTCAATACGGCAACCAAAACCTCGGACTCGAATATCAGGTAATCGATCCCAAGCACGCCGATGGGACCAAGCCCACCCACCGCGCGGGCGCTCTTTACGATCTCCTTCCCAACTCCGACGAAAGCACCGTCAAGCCCGTCG
>Ga0209284_10004489_pt1 | contig 15624 bp, 12 predicted proteins | sample FRY03_FD_187211 | JGI IMG/M metagenome (GOLD analysis project Ga0209284, IMG submission 187211) | Freshwater microbial communities from Lake Fryxell liftoff mats and glacier meltwater in Antarctica - FRY-03 (SPAdes) (version 2) | ecosystem: Environmental > Aquatic > Freshwater > Ice > Glacier... | reverse complement strand
CTCCCGTGATTGGTTGGGTACGCTCTGCTTCCATAGCTGTTGCATTTAATGGGGTGGCTATTAGAAAATTATCGTTTTCCGTTACTTTTGCCTTGCTCATAGGTGAAAGTTTAATTAAAATAGTAATTATAGGTAAGACCATTTTTGTCCAACTGCGTAAGTCCTAAGATACTTAAAATAAAGACCAAGCTAATTATAATGAAGTTTGATCCATTGATTATTTTCTGGAAAGAAGCAATTTCCATTAGGGGTTCGATCACCCCGATAGTTATTTCAAATGTGTTAGTATTTGGAATAATTGCGGCTTTTATTTGTGTGGTTGATCATTATGTAGAAGAAATTTTTCAAGTGAACCTTGGGTTGGAGGTAGGCCCGCATGAAATCGCTGGTGCTGCACTTGGCTTATTGTTGATTTTGCGTACCAATGCCGGCCACGAACGCTGGTGGGAGGGAAGAACCTTGTGGGGTGGAATTGTCAACCAATCTCGAAACCTAGCGATGGAAGCCCTTGCATATGGTCCCAAAGATAAACCTTGGCGCAAAGAGGTCATAACATGGGTGGTGGCTTTTCCTTATGCATCAAAAGCAGAATTGCGATCTGAAAAAGAAATGGAAAAGTTTGAACAGTTGTTGGGAAAAAGGGAAGCTGAAAAATTGATAACTTCAAGTCATATGCCTTTTTATGTTTTGTTGAAAATAGCGGGGTTGCTTCGTTCAGCGTTAGACAAAGGGTTTCTCAATTCATTTGCATTTGCTCAGATGGAGAGAGAAAGATCCATTCTGATGGATCATATTGGGGCTTGTGAGCGAATCTTGAAGACCCCATTGCCTTTTGTATATTCTGTTAAAATTCGCAGGTTTGTTGCTTTATTTCTTGTTACTTTGCCTTTTGCATTGCTTCATCAAATGGAAACTGATTGGTTGGTGCCCCTTGTTATCATGTTGGTGGGATACCCTCTGGTTTCGTTGGACCAGATAGGGATTGAACTTCAAAACCCCTTTTATAAATCTAGTTTAAATCATCTTCCCTTGGATGAAATCGCAGCTAGCATTGAAAAAACACTTTATGAAATGCTTGAATCCTTTGAAAATGAAGAAGAGAAATAAGAAAGAACTCAGACGATTGCCCGGTTTCTTTTCTGATCTCTAGGCAAGTGGACTTTTACAATGATAATCCCCATGAACGCCATAAGAATGATGAAGGTGTTCATTCATGATGTTTTAGGTTTGGTTGTGTGCTTATGATCGGGTTTAATGGGAAAGAGGGGAGTTAAAGTTCGCACTCAGATATTGCATTTAGTTAGAATCATTATTTTCTTAAATAAATAGCTACGCCGATAATTAGAAAAATTGCAATGATGGTGACTGCGCCCACTACATAATAAACCCAAAGAGGCGTTCCAGATCTTGGTCGATTTAACCCGGCCATAATTCTGGTTGGTTCTGAAACAATGGGGATTGGAACTGGGTCGCCTGTCTTAGATTTTGAATTAGGAGTAGAGTTAGGCTTGGTCAGGTGGACTACTAAATCTCTAAATTCGGGAAAAATCTTGATCTCTTCGAACGGGCCTTCTGCACTTTTGGACAATTTGTACTTGCCAGGATCTTCCAAAATACCGTCTTTAAAGCTTCTTCGGATAGCCTTTGCGGTCCCCTTCACCACATGAAGTTTGCCAAGGTCATCGTTATAAGCCATGAACCAAATTGCATCTGTAGTCTGTTTAACCTCTGGTTTTTCTAATGTGGGGTTAGTGACGGATGATTTTCGGGTACTCTTGCCCACAAGATCCTCTACAAATTCCCTGCAACTTGAAGGGCGGTTATCGGGATCACTATCCATGGCCCTGCGGATGGCCCAGTCCGTTCGTTCTGAAATGCGGGGATTAAGTTCTCGGGGTGCAGGCAAATCGTTTTGTACCTTTTTCATCCAAGTTTCGAGCGGGTTAACGGATTTATAAGGCAATTCTCCGGTTAACATGGTGTAAAGAGTTGCACCTAGGCTGTAAATATCGCATCGAATATCTGCATTCTTGGCATCCCGGAATTGCTCTGGTGCCATGAAGTTTGGCGTCCCAAGCCCCCTTCCCGAGCGAGTCAGATTTAGGTCTCCCACCAGTATTTCTTTGACCAGGCCCAAGTCTGTCAGTTTGGCAATTCCATTTTTCCCTACAAGAATGTTGTCTGGCTTTACATCCCTATGGATTAGCTTATCTTTATGCACTTGGTTTAGTGCTTTGGCCACTTGGGCTATGATTTTTATGCCTTCCAGCTCTTCAAATTTTCCTTGCTGACTGATTATAACCCCTAACGATTCGCCATTCACAAATTCAAGCACGAGGTAAGGAAGCTCGTTATCTTGGCCAAATTCGAGAGCACGCACCAGATTGGGGTGGTTAAATTTGCTTGCGACCCGGAATTCTTGCTCGAACCTCTTTAATAACACAGGGTTATGAACATAATTGGGCGACATCACTTTGATCGCAACCACTGAATTATTTTTGATGTTGCGTGCCATGAAGATCGAACCCATGCCACCCTCTGCTATTTTCTTTAGCAGTTCGTATTGGCCGATTTTGCCCAAAGGTTCAACATATCCTTGGGGTTTAGCATTATCAGGGGTTTCAGAAGGTTCTTTCATAGCGTCATCATATCTTAGAATAAATAACTAGTGATTTAAGAATGAAATCTTTACGAATTCTTAAAAAAGAGTGTTGGTTTAAAGAATGGTTGCATTCGGTAAAACCATATCCATCGCTTTAATACCTACAGCTTCGCTTAAATATCATACACATTTTATTGGCCTAACGGCTAGTTGTGGGGAAAGATATAATAAGAGATGGATTCTCTGATGCAATCCTACCCATGGAACAAGAGACAGGTTAATCGATGTCCCTACTTGGAAAAATCTTTGCGCTATTAAACACCCTATTGGCTTTCGGGTTGGGCGTTATTTTGGTTCAAGATCTTGGTGTTCGCAAGAACTGGACTTACCTTGTTTTTAGACAAGATATTGTTCTCAATGGCTTGCCTTTGGATGAAGACGAAACAACCAAAACAAATATCAACATCAAATCCAATCTCGATGGCCTTGATGATGGTGCGCTTACAGCAATTTTTAAAGATGCGGGTGGCCCATTAAAAATTGATAACAGGGTTGTTTTAACCCAGGTTGACGAAGTCAAACGCATGCACAAGAAGCTGGATGACAAAGAAAAAGAAATCGAAGGTAGTGATAAGAAAGCCCAGTTCCTTTCGAAGTTGCTCCTTGAAAATGCCATCACTTATGTTGATAGGCGCAAGTACCATGATTTGATCAACAAGGCCGATCCTAAGACTCTTGCTGATGAATACACCTCGCTTCGTGAAAGTGTGGATAATTTATTCTTATCTTCAGAACCCCGAGAAAAAAGCAGGCTCCCAAGGCAATCTCATATCATCAGCAAATCTGAATCCCGTACTGCAATTGCTGCGCTGTTACTTTCGCTTTACCAGACGGTGGACGAAGGCTCGGATGAATCGTTGCGCAGGCTGGTGGTGGTTGTGGGCCCAGATTATGCATCGAAGTCGCTTGATGGCCATGCCGTAGTGCTAACGCGCACCTATGATAATCTGGAAGGTCACCTAACCAGAGAAGAGGCGATATTCGTGACCGAGCATCGCGAGCTAATTAATGAGATGGCTCGTAGGGCAAACAGTGCCAAACAAATCGATGCATTCAAGCTAGAGTATGATGAGCGCATAAAAATTCAGAAAGCGCTGCTAGTAAAAGAAAAATTGTTGTTAGCAAAGATGGAAAAAGATCTTGCAGAACAGCGGGATCAAACCAGCATTCTTGTAAGTGATTTTCATGTGATCAGTGAGCGCTTATTTTCAGTGCATAAAAAACTTCAGGGGTTCAGAGTGGGTAATGAGGATAAGGAAAAGCAGATTCGTGCGGTAGAGGCAAACCACTAGACCCGGATTAAGTTAAAAGGAAGCCATGGCTCTTAACATTGGAAAAAAGATGGTCTATCTGCTTGCGTTAAGCAGCTTCACCCTTGCAACTTGGGGCATATCTCTTTTTTTAAATCCCGTTCTTACCCCGGTAATCGGAGCCGACGGAAAGCCCAAGGATGGTTCATGGCAAGAAATTGACGAACGCAAGGCAAAGATAGAAGTATGGTTCAAAGATGGAAAAGATGGTTCGCCTAGCCCCATTCAGATTGCCGCAAACCGATATCAGTCGGGCCGTGCTAAAATGCAAAATCTTGAGTCGCAAGTGGCAGTTACCGAGAAGTATTATTTTAACCAGTTAGAGTTTCTAAAAAGTAAGGCATCGGAAAAAGAGCCTGCTAAGAACATAGTTCTAAAAAATGGCCAACCGGTTCGCTTAACTAACAAGTTTGTTCCTTTACAATTTGAGGACATAAAAGATATTGATGGAAATTCCTTTGAAAACCTTAGTGCACTTGGGAAAAAGATTGATGCTCTCCATAATGAATTAAGGGCTATGCAAAAGGTGCTAGATGATACCTCCAAGGAAAACAAGAAGTTGGTAGATCTTCAGGCTGATCATTTGCAAAAAGATGCGGATGGTAAAACGGTACTAGGGCCAGATGGCAAACCTGTAATCCTTGTTAAGGGATTGCAAACTATCATTGAAGATGAAAAAGCGAAGCGTCAAAGATTTGCTGAAGAGTTTGATGCTATCGAACAGGCCTATGTTGTTTTAACGATCGAACATTTCGATTTGTCCAAAAGACGCGCAGAACTCGATATGCGCTTTAAGGAATTGCGCAATTCTGGCTTAGTCACCCTTCCCTAGATTGTTTTTCTTCCCCCTCTTGCCCCATCTTTGCAAATACTTGCACTATTTTAGGTGCTTTCGTTTGGGCTTTGATTGTTGCCGTTGACAAGTCTTGGAATACAAGGCATAGTTCCGCCCGGATGTAAATATTACTATTGTCAAGATATATTGCTTGGTTTCTGTTACCATTAAAGCATAGGTATTTGACTGATATAAAGTCCTAACATTATAAGTGAGGATCAGGCCATGACACCTGTAGGAAAAATTCTGGTATTTGTGAATCTAGTATTCAGCTTGTTCGTAGGCGCCATGGGCCTTATGGTTTTCACTGCAGATACCAACAAGAATGCTGAAGTCGTAAAAGTGCAACGCGAGCGGGAAGTGCTGAAAGCCAGCAATACTACCTATCAGGAAGAGAACAAAACCCTTCAGGAAAGTAGCTCTTCATCAGTGAAGGAAAAAGAAGTTGAAATTGCCAAGCTGACAACAGATATAGAAGATTTTAAAAGGGTGAAGGATGATTTGGATAAGAAATATAACGAAGCTTCCAAAAAGCTAAATGAAAAAGATATTGTGCTTCAAACTGCGGTTGCAGAATCAAGTCGCAGACAGGAACAAAACGCTCAGATGAGCGAGATTCTTAAAGCCGAAGTAAAACGCAATTCAGATATTACCAAGGAGTTGGAGCAAACGAGGTCGAAAGAAATTTCCGAAAGAATTTCGGCCCAGACTTTCAAGTCAACCAATGAACGGTTAGAAGTTCAACTGCGCGAGATGGCAAAAGATTTTGAACGAACCAAATCGGGTGGTACCTCTGCGTTATCCCAGACCAATAAAGCATCCAAAAATCCGCCCCCAGATAATATCGAAGGCATGGTCAAGGTTGCTGATGCTAGTGGCTTGATCAAAATTTCTATTGGCTCTGATGCTGGTTTGATTAAAGGCCATACGCTTGAAGTCTTTAGGCTTTCTGCGATAGCAACCCAATCCAAGTATCTGGGCACTGTTCGCATTCTCGAAGTTACACCTAATGAAGCTGTCGCCCAACCGGTTAAACCGTTGTCCGACAAACCGATTGCTGGGGATCGTGTTGCAAGTCGCATTCTAGGCAGCTAATTTTAAAATCGCATTCAATAAGTTTATTTAAAAGGGTACCTAAACATGGCAGCCAAGGCAAAGGCCTCTTCATCGGGCACACGCAGTGATGCATACACTGGGATTTTGATTTTATCATTGTTGGCGCAATTTATCGGAGGCGGTTTTCTTTTTTGGGATTACATGAGGCTGACCAGCCCCAATGGCCCACCTGATTCGGTTGATAAAGTAATTGCAAGGCCGGGGAAGCTTGCAAAGGATGGCGCACCTGCTCCCGCACCAGAAAACTAAGTAACTTTCTGAATTTGAATCTGTTTTGTTAACAGTCCATTTTAGGTGATTTTATTATCAGGCTTTTTAAGCCCAATGTTATCGAAAGAACTCTCTTTTCGAATTGGTCTTATTGCTTTTTGGTGTAACAAAATGAACTACCAGGCACTATTTCTTCTTGGAATTATTACTTATTTTTTCAGCAGTCAACCACTTATAGCTCAGGGCCCTCCATTGAAATATCCAAGTACAAAAAAAATCGAACAGGCCGACATTCTTCATGGGGTTAAAGTTGCAGATCCTTATCGCTGGCTGGAAATGGATGTACGAAATTCTTCCGAAGTAAAAGATTGGGTTGAAGCGGAAAATATTGTCACCAATGCTTATCTTGCAGAAATCCCCGAACGGGCCAAAATTCGCAAGCGCCTTGCAGAGCTTTGGGATTACGAAAAATTCTCTACACCGGTTGTTCGTGAAGGCAGGTATTTCTTCACCCGTAATGATGGTTTGCAAAACCAGGCTGTTCTTTTAGTCCAAGATGGGCTCCAAGGAATACCTCGCACCCTTCTTGATCCGAACACCATGGCGAAAGATGGCACCGTCGCTCTTTCTTCTTGGATACCCAGTGATGATGGAAAATTTCTCGCATTCGGCATTGCTGAAGCTGGCTCAGACTGGCATGTTTGGCGAATTTTGAATGTAGATACGGGGGTTCAACTATCAGAAGAGCTTCGTTGGGTTAAATTTGCGAGCCCCGCTTGGACTCCCGATGCCAAAGGTATTTATTACAGTAGGTTTGATGAGCCCGCTGCAGGTACAAAATTTCAAGGGCTTAATCTCAATCAGAAGGTTTATTTTCACAAGGTTGGTACTGCACAATCAGAAGATAAATTAATCTACAAACGGCCCGATCACCCTGAATGGGGTTTTCAAACTGAAGTTACGGAAGATGGAAAATACCTGCTTATCACCACTTGGAAAGGTACCGATCATAATTACCGTGTCACTTATTTTGACCTTACTAAAAAAGATCCGCAACCCGTGGATCTGATCGATAATTTTGATAATGAATATTCTTTGGTGGGTAATGAAGGCGATACTCTTTATTTCAAAACTAATTATAAGGCAGCATTGCATAGGGTTGTTGCAATAAGCCTAGAAAAGCCCGAACCTGCCAATTGGGTTGAAATCATCCCCGAAACAAAAGAAGCTTTGCAAGGTGCTAGCCTGTTTGGAAAGCAATTTATTGCAAGCTATTTGAAGGATGCCCGAACTCTTGTCCGATTTTTTTCAATCGATGGCAAAACTTCTTCTGAATTTGGATTGCCCGGAATTGGTACTGCGGGGGGATTTGGCGGCAAGCAAAATGCCAGCGAAACCTTTTACTCTTTTTCCAGTTTCTCCACCCCGCCTTCCATTTATCGTTACGATTTTAAAAAAGGAACCAGCGAAGTTTATCGTACTGCAAAGGTTAAGTTCAATCCTGATGATTATCAGGTAGAGCAGGTTTTTTATCCAAGTAAGGATGGTACTAAGGTGCCCATGTTTCTTACTTATCGCAAAGGGTTGAAGAAAGATGGCAATAACCCGGTACTGCTTTATGGATATGGCGGTTTCAACATTTCGCTTACCCCTTCGTTTTCTGTCAGCAGAATAGCTTGGTTGGAAATGGGTGGGGTGTATGCTGTTGCAAACCTGCGTGGTGGTGGAGAGTATGGCGATGCCTGGCACAAAGCGGGCACCAAGCTTCTCAAACAAAATGTATTTGATGATTTTATTGCAGGTGCGCAATGGCTTATCAGCGAAAAATACACCCAAAGCTCTAAGCTTGCAATTCAGGGTGGTAGCAATGGTGGATTATTGGTGGGGGCCTGTATGGTGCAACGGCCTGATTTATTTGCAGCTTGTCTACCGGCTGTTGGCGTGATGGATATGCTTCGGTTTCATAAGTTTACTGCAGGGCGATTCTGGGTAGATGATTATGGTTCTTCGGATAATCCAGATGAATTTAAATCTATTTATGCTTACTCCCCTTATCATAACCTTAAAAAAGGAACCTCGTACCCAGCTACCATGATTTCTACTGCAGATACGGATGATCGGGTGGTGCCTGGCCATAGTTTTAAATTTGCAGCAATGTTGCAAGAGTGCAACAAGGGTCCCAACCCTGTGTTAATTCGGATTGAAACAAAGGCGGGGCATGGTGCGGGTAAGCCTACTGCCAAAATTCTTGACGAAGTTGCAGATCAAATGGGATTTCTCTTTAAAAATTTGGGCATGAAGCCCAAGTGATTTATAGTTCTCGCTTCGCACAAGGAGGTGCTTTATGGCAAGTTATCGCGGACATCTTAAGTTTTCTTCCATGCTCGCAGTAGCCAACGGCTTGCTTGCTACTTTTTATTTTGATCTCGATTGGGGCACCAGCTTAATGGCTGCGGGGATTACCGCTGTTAGTGGTTTGCTGCCAGACCTTGATAGCAGTAGCGGGGTTCCCGTGCGCGAAATGTTTAATCTTACTGCGGTTGTTGTTCCGCTGATGTTGCTTAAGCGCATGCTTGGGTTTGGTCTTACCGAAGATCAAAAATTTGCTATTTTAGCTATACTTTATGTTGTTATTAGATTTGGGCTTTCTAATGTATTCAGGCACCTAAGTGTGCATAGAGGGATGTTCCATAGCGTTCCTGCAATGGTTATTGCAGGCGGATTGGTTTTCCTTTGTTACACCCATGATACTATGTTGCTTCGTATTTATATGGCTGCAAGTGCCATGACCGGGTTCTTGTCGCATCTGGTGTTAGATGAACTTTGTAGTGTTGATTTTAATGGGGTAAAAGTGGAACTGAACCAGTTTGCAGGCACCGCAGTCAAGTTCTTTGGCCCTTCGTTATTTCCCAATTTGTTTGCATGGTCTTTGTGCATCGCAGTCTGCTATTTTGCATGGGTTGATTTTGAACATCATGCTCAAGCGGTGGGGAATGGCAAAAAGCCCGATCGCGATAGCATGCATATTATGCCTCCTAAACTGCAACCTCTCACAAAAACCATAAAACCTGTTGCACAACCCTTCTCGCAGCTTTAGACTAAGTCTTCAGGTATTGATCCAACCTTTTGCCATCTCTAAAACAGGGGTGGTGCTGTTTTTGTTATTTATCTCTAGGAGTAATTAAAATGATCAGGAAGCCAGATCGTCGTAGCTTTGTTAAACAAACTTCCATTGCTGGTGCGGGCTTTTGGCTTGCAGGTGGCATTGCAGGCGCCCAAGAAAAGAAATCCCCACTCGAAGGCCTTCGCTTTGCAGGCGTTGGCGTGGGTGGTAAAGGTGGTAGTGATATCGATCAAGCAGGCGCTCTTGGCGAAGTCGTTGGCATCTGTGATATCGATGATAACACCCTAGGCAAAAAGGGTGAAAAGTTCACTAAGGCCAAGAAATACAATGACTTCCGCAAAATGCTTGAAGAAATAGGCAAGGATATCGATGCTGTGGTTATTGGTACGCCAGATCATACCCATGCGCCAGCTGCTGCAATGGCCATGCGTATGGGCAAGCATGTTTATGTGCAAAAGCCTCTTACCCATACGGTAAAAGAAGCACGCGTTCTTCGTGAACTTGCTGTTGAAAAAAAGGTCTGCACCCAGATGGGTAATCAAGGTACCGCTGAAAACGGACTTCGAGAAGCAGTTGAAATCGTGCGAGCGGGCGTTATCGGCCAAGTCAAGGAAGTTCATGTTTGGACCAACAGGCCTATTTGGCCACAGGCCCCTAAAGTTACTACCCGCCCCACGGGCACCCATGAAATCCCTAAAAATGTTCATTGGGATGAATTCATCGGGCCTTCCCCTATGCGACCTTATGCGCCTGGGTATCATCCTTTTGCTTGGCGTGGTTGGTGGGATTTCGGTACTGGTGCCTTGGGTGATATGGCTTGCCATACTGCCAACATGGCTTTCATGGCTTTGAAACTTGGCCACCCCACTTCTGTTCTTTCCAATTGCGAAAAGACCAATGTCGAAACCTACCCCGGTTGGGCAACCGTTGTTTTGCAATTTCCTGCGCGCGACACCATGGCGCCTGTAACCCTCAACTGGTACGAAGGCAAGAAAGATAATGTTCTTGTTCATCCTCCTGCCGAACTTCAGGCTAAAGTTCTTGCTAAGAACAAAGATGGCAAGGAAGAAAAGCTTGTTGCTTCTGGCTCTATTCTCGTTGGCGATAAGGGTATTATCTATTCGCCTAACGATTATGGTGCTTCCTTTAGAATCTATAATCTCGATGGTTCGGCCATGGAAAAACCCAAAGTTGATCAGGTTCTGCCCCGCAATGGCAAGGGCGATGGCGGCATGAAGTCTGAATGGGTTGAAGCCATTCGCAAGAATGATCCCACCATTGCAATGTCAAACTTTAACTATGCTGGCATGCTTACCGAAGCTATTTTGCTTGGTAATGTAGGCATGAAGATGGCAGGCAAAAAGCTTGAATGGGATGGCCCAGGTTTTAAGTTCACCAATGATTCTGCCGCTGAACAGCACTTGCATTTTGAATACCGCAAGGGTTATTCGCTTTAGTATTATCTGATTTTTTATTGATCCCTTTTCCCACCCTGTGAAAGCAGGGTGGGTTCTTTCCTACCCTCGAGAGTGCTACCATGAAAATCCTCGCTTCTTCACTTTTTTTTGCATCCGTACTTTTTGTTCTTGCTGATGGCCCTGGCGATAACCTTGCAGAAAAGGTCAGGCCAGTTCCTCCAGAGGGCGTTCCTGTCCCTGCCGAGGTTCGGGCTGATTTGCAAAAAGGTGTGGATGATCTGGGCAAACAAATTGCAGCACTTAAAAAATCATTCGTAGGAAAACCCCAGGCAGATCTTCTTCCCGATGTCGAAATCTTTCATAACAGCGTGCGCTATGCACTTGCTCATAACGAATTTTATGATGTTAAAGAATTTCCTATTGCTAAAAAGCATTTGCAATTGGGCATGGATCGTGCCAAGGCACTTTCCGAAGGCAAGGCCCCTTGGATTTCTGCAACTGGTTTAGTCGTTCGCGGTTATCGTTCTAAAATTGATGATTCTGTTCAACCCTATGGCATTGCAATCCCCGCGGATTATACCGGCCCTGCCGATCGCAAGCGTAGGCTTGATCTTTGGTGCCATGGTAGGGGGGAAAAACTTTCTGAGTTAAATTTTCTTGAAGGTGCAATGCGCAGCGCGGGTCAATTTGTTCCTGCGGGTGGCATGGTGCTTCAGCTCTATGGCCGGTATTGCTGCGCCAATAAGTTTGCTGGTGAAATCGATGGTATCGAAGCCTTGAATCATGTTGAAAACAATTATTCGATTGATCGCAATCGGGTTGTGATTCGTGGATTCTCGATGGGTGGCGCTGCATGCTGGCAGTTCGCGGTGCATTACCCAGGCAGGTGGGTAGCAGCTGCCCCGGGTGCGGGCTTTGCAGAAACTCCCGAATTCTTAAGGGTTTTTCAGAAAGAAATCATCACCCCCAATGCTTGGGAAAAGAAGTTGCTTCATTGGTATGATTGCACCGATTGGGCCATCAACTTTGCCAACCTTCCGGTCGTTGCATATAGCGGAGAGATTGATAGCCAAAAGCAAGCCGCTGATATCATGGAAACCTATTTGAAAAAAGAAGGTATTGAACTTCGTCATATCATTGGGCCAAAAACCGGGCACAGTTACCATCCGCAAGCTAAAAAAGAAGTCAACGATCGGATTGATGCAATTGTGGAAAAGGGCCGTAACCCCATTCCCAAGCGAATTCGTTTCTCTACCTATACGCTGCGCTATAACCAGATGCTTTGGGTTCAGGTTGATCTTCTTAAACAGCATTGGGAAAAAGCTTTGGTCGATGCGGAAATTGTGGATTCCAAAACTATCAAGGCCAGCACCACCAATGTGGAAGGCTTGACTTTAAGAATGCCTAGTGGATTATGCCCGCTGGATGTCTCACAAAAAACCAAGGTCATTCTTGATGGCGTTGAAATCACTTGTGATGCACCACAATCTGATCGCTCTTGGGTTGCTCATTTCCGCAAAGAAAACAACATTTGGAAACTGGTAACTGCCCCTACCCCTCTTGGCGAGCGCAAAGTGCATGGTTTATCCGGCCCAATTGATGATGCTTTCATGGATAGTTTCTTGGTGGTTCGTCCAACCGGTGAATCCAAGAACCCCAAGGTACAAGCTTGGGTGAAATCCGAGATGGATCGTTCTCTTGCGCATTGGCGTAAGCAGTTCCGAGGCGAAGCACGGGTTAAAAACGATACCGATGTTACCGAAGAAGATGTCAAGAAAAATCATTTGATTCTTTGGGGTGATGCTAGCAGCAATAAGTTGATTGCAAAAATCGCTCCTAAGCTTCCTGTGCAATGGGATTCCGAATTGGTGGTGAATAAGGAAAAGTTTAGTTCCAGCGATCATGCACTTATTATGATTCATCCCAACCCAGAAAACCCAGGTAAGTATATTGTGCTTAACAGTGGTTTTACCTTCAGGGATTATGATTATTTGAACAACGCAAGACAGATTGCCAAGTTGCCTGATTATGCAGTGATCGATTTAAATATTGCGCCCAATGCTCGTTTTCCCGGCAAAGTTAAAACCGCAGGGTTCTTCACTGATGCCTGGAAGTTCGAGTAACAAAACTTTATATATCAAATTAGTTAAGTATTAAGGTAAGGGGTTGCTATGTTTAGCGGCCCCTCTTTTTTGATTAAGAAGTAGCAACCTAGCAATTAGCTAGTAGCCGAATGATCCCATTCTAACCCGCCTTACAATGTTGAAATCTGCTTTAAAAGGAATTTCCGGAAGCACGGGCTTTCGCAATGTGTAAGCCTTTGCGAAGGGAGTGGTTTTTATTTTTTCATTGTGGGTATGCACCATAAGGGTGTGCAGTACGATTGCATCTTGGATGTTGTAAGCAAGCAGGGTATCTAAAACCGCATTGTTGCCCTTTTTTTTGTACTCGTTCCAAAGCAATACTGCATCATACCCATTGACATCATTTAACTCATCACGATTGATTCCCAATTGTTTTTCACAACCTTTTAAGCCGCCTTGCAAACCGAGGCTTTTCAATGGGTATCGCAGGTCGATATGCGCTTGGGGAATGCGGATTTTAAAGAAAGTTTCAATAAATGGAATGTCGAAGGATTTGCCATTGTAGGTAATGAGAAGGCGGTAGTTAAGAATATCATTTGGGAATTCGTGCAAATTTACACCATTCACATAATGTTTGATGGATACGCCATCATAGAGGGCGATGGTGGTGATATCGCCACCGAAGAGGCCGGTGGTTTCGATATCGAGGAAGGCAGCGACTTGTTGGAAATCGTGATAGAGTCGCCAAAGTTCCTTGCTTGGTAATTTGCCTGCAAAATAATCAGGAGACAAATTCTCTTGATGATTTACAGATTCCTGAATCTGTTGCCCCCAGCTATCCCGGGTGGATGGCTTTAATTTTACTCCCGTTGTGGGCAGGCAGGAACTCCACGAGTGCATACCTGCCGACCAGAGGGCTTGCTCGGTTTTCTCACTAACCCCCAGAATATGGCAGAAGGTACTACTCAGCATAATTTTTCCGTTTAGGCTGTATATGTATAATTAACGATGCATTCTTTATAGTGTTCCTGAAATCATTGAAGCAACAAAATTGAGTCTCAAGAAGCTTGAAGTTACATCTTTTGTACTTGAAGACTTTTTATTGAAAACCCAGGGATCAATTTATTAGGTTCAATTCCGGAATGGGGGTAGTTTCACTTACTGCAAATAACGATTGCGATCGTAAGTTAGTGGGAACCAGCAAGAAAGTGGTCTGTGACTTTTGATTGTTCATCTTTATTTAAAGCGGGCCTGCATTATTTTAACAAGCATTAGAAATCATATTTGATTTATGAAATCGCCTAAGGGGTTTTATTAGCTTCTAAAAGAAAAATAGATTCGAGTGTAGTAATAATTTCTTTACACTTTTGGTTATCAAACACTTCGCTGGCGACCAATAAATTTAAAACTTTAGTAAGTTGTTCGGGTGTTAAGTTTATCTGGTTATCCAAAATACGATTGCAGGTTTTTTGCATTTCATTTTGCAACCCGTTGAAAAGGTTTTCGTAAGTTTTTTTATCTGCAGGGTCTTGGGGATTTTTTATCGTGGGTATAGTATTATTTGAAATGTCATTTGTTGAGGATAAAGCACTATTGTTTTTTTTATGGAATTCATTAACTTCAAATTTATAGTCAGAACCTTCGAAGAGTTCCTCAAGAAAAACTTCGATGGAGTCATGCCGTTGATCAGGGTCAAAATGTAAAGCCTTCATTAAAGCTTTATCAAATTGATTTGAAACTACGGAGCCAGTGTATCGAGTTTTTAGCGAAATAGGGTCTTGCCGAATAATTTCAAGCAAGATAGCGCTTTGGGTTTTGCCATTAAATGGCAGTTTATTACAAAGAGATTCATAAATAACAACGCCTAAACTGTATTGGTCAACTTTGGCAGTGGGCTTATACCCTAGGTGTTGTGCAGGGGCCATATACATAGGACTGCCCAAAATAGAATTAACGCTAGTTAAACAATTGGTAGGGTCAAAAGATAAGTGTTTAGAAATACCAAAATCGGTTAAATAGCAATTGTGATCGGTATCAAAGAGAATGTTATCTGGTTTAACATCGCGGTGAATCCAATCATGGTTATGCATAAAGGAAAGAGCAGCGCCAATTTTTGGGACCCAATGGTACAAAGATTCAAAAGGCAAGGTTTTGTGATTGAGATAAGCATTGTTGATCAAGTCGCGAAGATTTCCGCCATTAATATATCTGGATACAACAAAGGGATGTTCTTCATGGGTACCGGTATAAATAATGGGAACAATAAAAGGGTGTTCAAGAGTGGTTAAACAATGAACTTCGCGCAAGAACCTATCAGCAATTTCGGCTTTTAAAGAAGAATCTTTGATCAAGGGTGTTTTTAAAATAACAGTTTTCTGCAGATTATTATCAAAGGCTAAAAATATAGCACCCATCCCGCCTAAGCCGAGTGATTTTAAAACTTTAAATCTATCAGCTATTATCTTATCGAGCCAAAAAGTTTTATAGTCGAACATCAGTTACGCTCCAAAACAAAGGCATGTTTTTAGTAGCAACTTCATTTTTAATAAACATCATAATTAAATAAGATGCTTAAATAATAAAAATATTGTTTGGAAAATCTTAACTAAGCCGATTAATTTTCTTTCTCCTTTTACTTTGAGGCATGTCCTTTGCCCCATTGGGTCGTATATTGCTTTTAAAGGATATAAATATAAATTCAATAAAGCAATTAAAAAATTTAATGGAATAAAAGTTTTAAACTGACGGCGAACTAAAACATGATGGTGAGAATGGCTTAAAGTATGAACCAAGTGTGATGAGGCCCATAAGAATTAGTCGGCTAAAAGGTAACCTTGAGTTTGATAGCAAGCTTGGCTCTAGCCA
>Ga0209284_10004485_pt1 | contig 15634 bp, 6 predicted proteins | sample FRY03_FD_187211 | JGI IMG/M metagenome (GOLD analysis project Ga0209284, IMG submission 187211) | Freshwater microbial communities from Lake Fryxell liftoff mats and glacier meltwater in Antarctica - FRY-03 (SPAdes) (version 2) | ecosystem: Environmental > Aquatic > Freshwater > Ice > Glacier... | reverse complement strand
AAAAGAAGGATTTTGAGGAAAAACATTCCGACATAAAAAATGTTTTATATACTGCTTATCGATTCCAAAGGTTGTACTTGAGGAAAAAATTGGTAAATTTACAAGAACAATTGACTGATGTGATGTCACAAAAGTCTGTTTCGAGAAGGAAGTCGAGTGCTGATTTACATGTGGAACTCATGATTTTGTTTCATGAAGCGAAGCAGGCAGCCAGTATCGTAGAAGTACGCGAGTTTTATTGAAGAAAATTAAAGTCTATGCAGAGATGTCGATGCAAATGATGTTGTTGATGTAGATGAGAACAAAACAGAAATTCACCAGTACAGAGCACCATGCCCTCATGTTGAGGAATTTTATAATAGTCATGTTGTCTTCAATGACACTGATGTAATAAAATATTCCAAAGATAATATTGATGAAAAGTATGCAGGAACCATCTAGCACAGTTGCGTTTGTGAGCACAATGACAGCAATGGCTTGAATGGCCCAGAATAAGAGGGCAATGCTTCTCAGAATAATCAGTTCGGTGTGTGCCAGCGAGCAAGTCGTGTATAGTAACATTGTAAACGAAATAGAGAAGAACAGTGAAACCGTCTGGATACTGACTGGGCATGATATTTCGAGAACAATAAAAATCACGATGAAAACCAACAGCCAAAAGAACAAGTCGTTGAGCATGTATTCTGAATTGATCTGCTTTATTGTGATGACATCCTCGAGTGAAGTATTTCTGTTTTCGGTCTTGACTCTGTTGACTGTGGCATGATAGAGTATCATGTAACACAAGACACCGAGTGAGTATATAATAGTCACAAAGTCGACCGAATCGATTCGTAAAGAAACTGGGTATGCATCGAGTATTGTGTTTTTGATGAAAAGCTGTATCTTTTCTGAGAGAACGACATCGGCATCAAACAAGCCCTGCGACAAAAAACGAATCAGTAACATGCATGTCAAGTACTGCATCTGAAATAACAAGTCACTTACCGTGTAAATGTGGATTGCAGGTGTCTTAGCGTCCATGTATTTTCTGAGCTGCTCGTCGAGCTCGTTGACCCTGGGTGAATATCCTGTTTGATTTGACAACAACGGTTTCGATCCGTCTTTCAACGTAGATGCAGACGAAGAGCTTACTACAAAGACATCCCACAGTTGCTTGACGGAAATCATTCTCGAAATGTCGACATGTGTTGTCGACACATGGTAGACTATGAGTCGATATCTGCACGAGACACACACGAAAATAAACATGCACTGTGCTATGCTGTAGTATGTCAGTAGATTGATACTGTGTTTCGATGCTAATGTCCCATTGTGAGACATGTCAACGAAACTAAAAACCACACTGCAATCCTTTGACATTATATACAATTTTTATATCAAAAATCGAAAACAGCATGAGAAACAAGTCGGGGAGGATTGCATGTAATACTAGTTTGTTTGTTATTTTATGTATAAAGACTCAGCACACTACATCGACAAGGATCACGGTGTAAGATGTCGTTTGATTTCTCCAAAACAGAAACATTCATTCCCTTCTTGTGGATTTTCGGAAAATTTGTTTTCTTCATAATCCTTGTGAGCCTGTTCTCTAGTATTGTTCTGGATTGGTCTGTTGGGGCAGACAGGGGATTGCATCACATGAATATATATGACCGGCTCATATTAATCTCGATATTGCAATTCGTGTTGTTTGAGAGGCAGATCGACACACTGGTGACAGGGAAAAACGAAACATTCTTCAGAAATGGCGTGGGTGTACATTCAACGGCAAACATGAATCTTTTCAGAGACGTTTTCATTGGATTCGGTGTATTGTTCTACAGCAAAAACAAGCCGGTGCATGTATACGATAACGGGCTTGTTGACGAGTATATTTTCTACTCTGCACAAACGCTTTGGGTTCTAGCAAGTTATGTTATATTCATCTATGAGATCATGCAAGCTGTGAGGAGTGATATAAGTAGCAGTAGTCTGATCAGCCAGAAAATCAAGATCAACGAGAACATAATTCAGTTGGTGGTCGTTACCATGCTGACTCTGTCGCTGACGAATCCGCTACTAAGTGGCGTTTGCAATACTATGTCGTTTTCTGATTTCTGTGTACGTGTATTTCTTTACACTTGCTATGTATGTGCGCGTTTTTATCTGTATGGTATCTCAAGTCATAATATGTTCATGTCTCCGTTGCTGAACATCTCTTTGTTTGGCTGGATGATTCTTGTTCCGGCCATTGTGGTATATATTGGGTTTGTAGTGCCTTTGGTCACGTATATTGTGATTTTTTCCAGAATATCAAAAAAGCAACCCATTTTACCAATACAAGCACAAAAAAATATGGTCTCACCTGGCATCACTGATTCTATATTGTTGCCCAGCGATGATTTCATGACCAAGCTGAACAACATGGAAAAACAACAAGCAGTTGACTGCTCCTCAAAAACAAAAAGAAGACAAGGAGGGTCTTTATTCTAATATTTGTTTATTTAATAATACAAAAATCACTTTGATTTCTCCCAGATTTTGCAAATATCTTCGTCGCATTTTTGCTGTGCGACTGAGTTGTAGAATACCCGTTGTGGATTTTTGAGTATGATGATTTCATTTTTCTGCTGCAGAATGTGAAGATCGCTGAACAATTTAGGGTATTGTATTCTACTGTCTTCGACGTCGATACCCATTTTGTTTTTGAAAATGAAGCGGTGTAGCGAGGAAATGGAGGTGATATTTTGGGGTTGCAACAGAGTCCAAAATCCTGCCGTGTTCTGATCGAGTAAGCCACAATTTTTCAAAAGCTCAAACACAGACTGATTATCGACCTGGACTTCCATGATGTCGGTAATACGGATTTCATTTTGTATTTGTTCCGTCGACACTGGGGACCTGTTTGCCAACAAAGGACATGCTGTGTTGCTATGTCTTCGCGAATCGAGACACAACCCGTAGTCTAGGATTCGGTGTGGTAGCAAGTTGACAGTGCATGTGCAGATTGGATTTTTCAGAGAATGGGCTCGCGTAACCAGCTCAACAACTTCGGCCACAATTGTTTTGGACGTTAACATAATTTGGTCGAGCATAAATAAATTAGAGAGTTTGTAGGAGTACTCGACGCCAGACACTTGAATTAAAACAACGGACTTTCCAAGAGTTTGTGTCACTGTATCAAACAATGTGTTTTGTGGAAAGTGCAATATTTGGATTCGCGAACGTGCACCAAGAATGATTTTTTGCGTTCCAGTGTCGATTACGTCGTTGTCGCAAAAATCAATGTAGTTCATGATGTTTGAAGAATATGCCATGGGACTGTGATTTGCCCAGAATACGCACAAACAGAGTCTGTGTTTTTTTTTTATTACGAGTTTGTGTCACTGTTCGGAAATAATAGAAAATATACCACACTGAGCATAAAATGTGTCGAAAAGCAGTATATTATGCTCGATACTTTGATTGCATGTACAAAATTGTCAGTCGAGACCATAGAGAAAGAGGTGTTTGACATCATCAACAGTCGACAATGTAACACTGATGAGATTATTATCAACACATTTATTGACAAACATTTGGCTGCCATCAATGTTAGCACCGAGCAGTTGTCTAATATCCGAGTGGAGTTGAATAATTTCATGTATGGTTGCGGGGATATCCAGGTAGACGAAGCTCACCAGAGATCTGTGAAACAACGTAGAGAACCAAAGAGCAAAAAAACAGCCGGCGGGAGTGCAGTGGTGGATGATGAGATGGAATTGGATGTGATCAGTATTGAGCAAGCGAATGACATCATAAACGTACTACAAATTACACTAGAGAATACAGAAAACGAAGTCAATAAAAACCCGCCAAACACAGCCCGTCAAGTACTGAGTGGATTGAATATCAATAAGCAGATGATGACACATTGTATAACGGCTGAACAAGATCCGATTAATATCAAACAGCCTTGTGCTGCTGAACAAAAATGCAATTATTTCTGTTTTGTCTCGAGAATGGATCCAAAGGGATCAACTCCAATCGACATTGTGGAGATCATATATTGTCTTGACATGGTGCAAAAGTACTATGACGGTCGGAAGAAAAGCGGGCGGTCTACTCGGATGAGCAGTGATCAACTTTTTGACATTCCTTCTGCAATATGTAACAATGCAAAGAGTACACAGAAGAACGGAGCTATGTTTCACAAGATTTATGTGCAGGATGAAGCCATTACAGTGCCGCTGATAAAGATGAAATTGTTCATAGAGCATGCAAGTACGGGTGGTGAGTCACCACTGATGATGTTTTTCATGTTTCTTGTTGTTGAAGTACCTATCACTTTCGATTTTGTCGACGCTGTTTACAAATCCTGCAATCAGAACTCGTTTGGAAAGGAAAAATACGTTTCTGAAGAAATTAAACGGCTGTGGGTAAACATCGCACACAGACACCAGACATTTAGCGGTAAAAAAAAGAATTCGCTGGATTCAATCTTGAAGATCCAATTCAACGACATATTCGATCCCGATTCTCCTGACTGCTTCTGGAAATTGTTTCGTATTCCCAGATGTATCCAACAGGCGCGACAGCACATGCACATGTGGTCGATGGACAACATTACAACGCGCTCCAAGATCACGGCCGACATCGCGAATGTGCTTATCAATATTCGTTTTGGAAATATCGACAAGATTTTTGGCAGACACTGCCCTCCCTCGCATGCAGACAACGTGTTTGTAGGAATCTCAAACCTGTGTGCCTCTGCTTACTCTGATGAGTTTGACACTTACAGACAACGTGTCATGATTTTCATGGAAAGTCGCAATAAGAAGAAGCGCAACAATGACGAGGATACCGACATGCAGATAGGCCTAGATGACGACCAGCAAGAGGATGCAAATGGTAGCAACGAAATGCCAATTTTTGATCCTCCTATTGTGTTTTCAACGCCAACATACATTGACTGGGATCATGAGGAGACTACAAACTTGTTACTTTCGATGAGTGTGAATGATACCATTGACATGTCGGCAGATTCGTTGAGGCTCCTTGACGAACACAAGCAAAAGTATCCGGATTCTATCAAAATGCAGGGCTTTCCTGTGACAAACATGGTTGCATACATTGACCCGAGTATGTTGTTGCCTCATTCGTCGACACAGGTTTCATTTTCCGAATGGTTGGTCGAAAACAAAGACTGTGCGCTACCTGATCAGATGACAATTGCCATTCTTGTTCTTATGCACCAAAAGAAAATATCAAATCATCCGATTTTCTCCAATTTTGTGGATCAGGCAGATGCTATCCCTCGAAACATTCTGACTTTGTCTGACCTCCGTAATTCATTTCTCACCGATACTGGCTCCTCTAACCGTATGATGTACCGTAGGGCCACAAACATCCGTGACAAACAGATGCAGAGCATCAAAACACACGCCATTAAAACACAGCGTGGCTACGCTTTTCAATACTATATTGTCGGAACTGTTTATCCGCTTTCATACGCCAATGCGCGCTCCGACACGGGGCATTATGGCGGCCGCGATCGCGTGGCAAGCGTATTGAATGAGATTGGCGAATATCAAAATAGTGGTAGCGAATACCAATCTTGCATAGCCGAGGGGTTCCACAAAGCCTATGAAGTTCTGCAAAGTTGCAAAAACGAGTCGGAATGGAAACTGGAGTTGTATGAAGGAACACTGCAACATACCATCCACTTGTGGAAAGCCTCGATTGATCACCTCAACAAGAATTTCAGGCTCAAGGCCAATAATATCCAACTCTTTTTCAGACTGCAGCAATCGGATATCGGAGTCCGTCTCTGTTACCTTGTGAATGGCATCGGCCCGTCTCCTAATGGCATTGGGTTACCAAACTATATCAAAAACTTTGGAGGAAACATTCTTCGAAAGGCCAAGCGCACAAACACACAATTTGAAGTTAAGAATGGCAAAGACTGGGGGACTGGTGCTGATAATACAATGGCAAAGTTTCTCGAAGCACAGTCACCTGCAAACAACAACTGTCCTGACTGTCTGGACATTTCTATGTACGCACCGGCGGAAGATTGGCGAGGCACAACTGAAGCTGGTACATGGCATGCATATACTGTAACTTATAATCAGAATGGCAAAGCACATGGGCGCCCCGGTGAGTTGCCTATTCCGATGTACTGCAATGAGATGCCGGCGCAGGACTCTAGAAGCGGAGGAACTGCTGTGAATATTGCTGGGCGTCTGTGCTCACTGCTTCCCCGCAATACTGAAGTAGACCAGGCTGGCAAAAGAACCTTTACAGTCAAGAACGAGAAAACTGGAAATTTCGAAAATGCAGAACAACGAATTGTTTACTTTTTCCCGCTGCTGTGCCTGGCACAGAACTGCGAGAGTGATAACCAGCTAGAACAAACTCTGAACGTTGTATGCACAACTGTTGCTGCAGGTGCCGTCGATATCGACGATGCCGATGTAGATCAAGAATCATCATTCCGACAACAGGGATACAATGACATGGGAGACACTTCTAAATTCACAGTCACGAAGAATGACAAGACTGTAGCAATGTGTAAACGGTTGTTTGCGCATGACGTCCGGGCAGTGTGTGTTTCAGTGTCAAACTCGCAATGGCGTGGCTATTTCCCTGATTCCAAGGCCGGTGTCGAAACTTCTGTTTTTGACATTCTGGCCAACTATGTGTACATGCACACGCAAATACAAAGCCAAGATGCTCGTATCGCAGCACAGCGTGGACGCGAAACTCAAAAGGCTCAAGCAAGACTTCCTCCTACCGCGCTCTACATGCACTCGTGCAATGCGCTTCTTCGGAAGAATATCCAAAACATGACATGGGCAGATATCACCTACAATGCTGCACTCAACTGGATCATCGACCCGGCGCCGATTGAACTCGCGCCACTTTTCATCGGAACTATGATTGAAAATACGTTTGACTGGGGGTTCTGGCTTATTTTAGCGATTCTAGCTGACTATTTCGAAACACCGCTGATGGATATCGAGCACGTCGAAATCATGTTTGCCGGCAAAGAATACATTGTGCCACTCGATTTTTCGCAAAAGACACGAAAGTGGCTAGCGACATTCGGAATAGGTCTCGGAATGAATACCACAGGAGCCCCGCCAAAAAACGGAGATGTGCTGTTTCGGACCGACACTGAAAATGACATGGAAAAATCCAGCATTTACATCACTTCGAAATGGGACGCCAATATGAGCTGTAACTCTTCGGGGCTCGCATGTAACCTTCCAATTACCACGCAGCAACCAAATAAAACATATCAATCGTCTGAACAAAAAGATGCCGGCAACACTGCTTGGCGAGTCTCTGAGCACGTAGCAAATGTTATGTATACTAAATATCAGAAACAGCTGCGGTCGGCGTGCAATATCTCTTCTCCTGAAGCGCTTACCATAATGCTGTACCGATACATGAACATGCCGATTTCGTATCCTAAATTTGGCAAGCCACCGTGCGGTTATGGATTTCAGTCGTGGAACTCTGTTTTGGAGAGCCTACGGTGCAATAGCAAGGATGTCTCGGATATGCAGCACGAGGATAGCGGAGTATTTGTCGACGGCTTCGATGCAAAAGTGCGCAAGTGTATCTCGCAAAATAACCACTCGTATCTTACAACTGCCTGGACATTTATCAATCGAGAGGGATCGATTTTCTCGTTTGGAGTCGAACCACGTATGCTCATACTCGCCCGTGCTATGATTGGCCAGCGTCCTCTTATCTCGCAGAACTCAGTGCAAAGTATTTTCGACCATTTTGTCAAAGAAACAATAACGCATCGTATACCTTCTACTATCTATCCATACACGACAGTTTTCACAGGAATGCCTGATTCCGACTCGATGGGCCTCAGTTTGCAAGTTCTGGACCTCAAGACAGTATATGCAGCACGCCCAACAACCCTTTTCCGTGCGTTACCCTGTGCTTGTGTGAAGGAAATGGCTGGTAGTGGTATTCCAGGAGTGATTTCTGGAGAGATGGTCGAGGACATCGCAGTGCTCAACAAATACAAGCGTATGGCCGGGATTTTGGACATGGACTACAAGGACTTGCACATGACGGACATTAGTCCTCCAGCGCTGCCTTTTCTCATGTGGCTTTATGTTGAAACTGTACAAAAACCGGATTCTATTGACCATAGCGAGTTCAATGCTGCTACGAGTCCATATCAGAAAACCGCCATATTCATCAACCCCGAGACCAAAACATACATCAAATGCAAGTCATACACATTCGCTCCTGTCAACGATTCTACAATCACTATGTATTCAGAGTCGATACAACTCACCCGTATATCCCAGGTTGTGACACGCGATCTTTTGTCTATTCTCGATGCTACTGCCGACACTTTTATCCGATATGCACCTATATACTGTCGCAGCGGCATCTTGGTTCATATTGAAAACATAGGTTTTTTGGTCTTGAAGAAATGGAAGCCTTCTGACATCAAGATTATCACACAAGATGCCAATTCACACTACTTCAACCCAAATACAATGTCGTATCTCGCAGTCTCGGAAGGCATTGACATTCACGAAGACGCATCCTACATGACTCGGCTACAGTGCGATTCCGACACATACATCAAGTGCATAAAGGACCTCAAAAAAACTACATTGGACGATGTAGAGCTTGAGCAAAATTACGGCATGTTCAAAAGTGTTGAAGAGATCCAGGTTTGTTTGTCCAGTCGCCAGGTGGAGGAGAATATTGTGCATGTGGGAAGTGTTTTGTACATTGATGTCTCACATGCATCCATCCCAGCAGAGATGGTTGCCAAGCTTCGGTTCAGCAAAGTTTCACAAAACGATCCTCTCTCTAAAATGTACGGCTTAAATCTCAAAAAGTTCAAGGCCAAAGCCGATCCTCTTGGTGATTTTTGCCCGGTTATTGAGTGTATGTTGTTGTATGAGATGCCAGAGTCAATTGTATCACACAACGACTATTGTGATATCGATTCTCAAGTTTGGGTTGGCATTCGCCAGATGATATCTTGGTCCGGCAAGAATAAGTATACAACGCGGTACATTACTGTTCCAACAAAAGCACTAGTATCGACAAAGAAGCTGGGTCTGATTGGGAAATCGATAGCTATTTTCCAATCGATTGTCAAAGACTTGTAGAAATTTAAATTTAAATTTTATTAAACACGTTAAATTTGAGCCACTCCATGTGTCTGAGTACATCAAAATTTCCATCTGTGTTTGCACACTTTCAATCATGTGCATTTTTGTGCAAGTTACCATGTCTTTTCAAACAAGGATAGAATATACATGAGCACAAGAGTAGAGCAAGAAATTGCAATATTTTTCGGTGTTTTTTCAACAGAGTGGTGTAGGTACGTTGCACACCAAAACAGTAGATAACCACTGCAAAGCAACAGCAATACGGCAAGTGTAATCTGAACTTCATTTTCCCATTCTTCCTTACGTATTCCTGACTGTTGCAAAAATATGAATATTAAGACGACTATCGGGAAAACATGCAGTGCGAACACAGAAATGAACATTCCAGGTTGAGCCTCTTTCAAAATCACTATCAACGCAATGAATTGAAGAGTTTGACATATTGTGATGGCTGGAGAAATAAATGCCACTCCGTGCACTGTTTTTTCAATGGACAGAGTAACTCCCAAAAATATGCTATGAAAAATAAACAAACACAAGAATGCTTTATAGGACTGCGGTAGTAGTGCATTAGTGCCATAACTTTGCTCTTTGATGTCATCTTGTGCCATAGAACTGAGCTCCTGTATTTGAAGTTGCGGATCTGTTTCGATGTATCTTGGGATCAAGTACGGCTGCATAATTGATTCTTGTTTTTGTGGCATAAAGGGATATGTGGTCGCTAGAGCATTTTCAAGTTGAGTGACTGCATGCACTGGATGATAGTGCAAATCAGGCACATTGTTCCATTCATATTGAGGATAGTATAGGGATGGATCAATCGTCAATGAATCCGTACGATCCAACTCTTTGTTGTAGAGAGTACTAGAATCGTAATATTGGGCGTATTTTAACTGTGGTATAACCACAGAGTTAGGGTACACAACTTGTTTTCGAGGAGTTTCTGTTGGTTTTGGTATTTTAATTGGAATTAATTCTTGTCTGTACACTAGTATGCTTCCCATAAACCCGATTGCCAGACATATACCAGCTACATGTTGGAATACAACATTATTGCTATTTATCAACTCGCGAACCGCTTCTGGTATCACGTGAAAAAATACAATACCGAGATAGATTGAAATAATTATGACATTCATGCATTTTTTTTTAACGATTGTTAAACAATTTACAACATTGTTAATGTTAACAACAACTAGACACAACAAACACAAGACAAAATTAGTCACAACTACAAATAGTTGTGCTTGAAATAACAACACCATTTACCCAGTATCTGTACTCTGTTTATATATATATTATAAAGCCTGGTGGAATTTAATCTAGCAAATCAAGCGAGCCACGCGTTTGAATCTGGACGCATTTGTTATTATCCAACCATGAACACGGTTTGATTTGAAACGGATGTGAGCAAAGCATATTGCTAATAGGAATACACGGCATACATATTCCATTTCGGAAAAATTTCGATGAGCTGCAAACAAAACATGTAATCGATGTTTCAGTGCTTACGTCGACCTGCTGAACTGTTGCATACGGACATACATAACTTTTTGTGGGAAGAATTTGAAGATTATTTAAGCCAATAAATCGTGACAACTCTAGATTGAAGTCCGTGTTCACCAGTGTTTCTGAATTATGTAGATTAATACTTTTTGTGATTTCATGTATCTTGTACGTTGAAATAAAGGAGGCTTTCATTTTTTCAAGACATGCAAAATCATTGTTTGCTTGGAATCCGTCACATAAGTTGCGGTGAATATATTGCAAACTGTTGCCGGAGATTCCTTTGCCTGAATATAACTGTGCGCTGGATGCCTGGAAAATATATTCAGGCCGTGAAACTTGTATCTCAAAAACGCGCATCACAATGGAAATGGTTTTTTCGATGATTTTCCGAACAAAAATGTTGTCGACAATGCCATCCACTACAAAAACGGCGCTAATAGCAGGATTCATCAACTTCGCAGTGACACTACAGGCCCACAGAATTGGAATAATTGAATTATATGCGATTCCTGTTCCAAAGTCGATCTCAGCGAGCTCTGCATGTAGATTGTACTGTTGCTTGTACATCTTGTACGAAAAAAAAACGCTTACTTGGACCCGATTCATGGATAAGAGGAAAATGTAAGAATCACCAAGCACATCGTTGTTTTGTACAGACTTGATTGTCGGTGCTATCATATAATTCGCAAATATCACATCGTTATAAAATGTTGAGTTTCTTGAGACAAGTGAATAGATAAAATCACTCGTGTTGTCATACAGTTTTGCCACCAGCAGCACGGGGAAAGTGTATGTAGACAGGATGAACGACGAATCCTCTTGGTAAGATGTAAATGTCTGTCCGCTCGAAAAACACGACGACATACCGATACTTGTTGCGCGTAGATACACATTTGCGTTGTGATCGACAGGACATGGCAAACTCCACAACTCCGCATCCGAAACAGCACACGACATTGGTATGTACTTCGATATGACTGATTTCACACGCCAGTGGTCATACTGTATGATTTGATCATTTCCAACACAACTCGCTGTTGGAGGACATGGTATGCATCGGTTCTCCACCTCCCTATTGATTGATAAAAATTGTTTGTACATGTCTTTGTAGAGTTGCAAAGTTTGCCTGTAGTCAGACGATAATGGATGTTGGCTGAGTATTTCAAGATTGGATTGATTCTGAAAAATCATGCGATTAATATGGAAATTGTTGAAAAACCCCGGAGCACACACACACGTGTTTGCAATACTAATAGAAGCCGGGGAATGGGGACAAGAAACACACGTTTGTGTTTTATTGTCAAGCAGACGCCCATTATCGCAGATACACTCGTCCTGCTCGTTCTTTTCATATCCACGCATCCGACACACACACTCCATCTTACTGCTGCTGCCTGCTACCAAAGTCGTCATGAACAGTGGACATTTTATACTTTTGGACTCCACGCAATAGTATCCAACTGGACATTGTTCACATTCGAGAATCACATTCATGAACCTGCCCGATCTACATGTGCAGTTTTGAATTGTAGTCGATCTTGAGAGAGAGCTGGAGTTTGGTGGGCATTTAGAGTGATGAATAAAGTCTCGAGGATCGATTCCTGTAAGATTTTCCGTTTCGAAGCCTGTGCAATAAAAGCCAGGAGTGCAATCCTCACATTTGCGTGTTTGCTGGTTATAAAACTGCCCAGCAGGACATGGGCAAAGTTGATAGTCGTTACAGTCAGTCAGTTTGAAGTCAAATTGCCCAGTGCATATGTCGCCAATTGCACAAGGACCACATCGAGATGGTGTGTTTGGCGAGTAGCCAGGAAAGCATGTGCAGCTTAGACGTGATGGTGACATTGTTGACAATGTTGTACTATAAGCAGGACATACCTGTTGTTCCGAATTTTCACAGAAAAACCCTACTTCACAAGGTGAACACTTTTCAATCTCGATCCAAAACTTTTCTCTAGTCCGCTGACTTGTGTTAAAAAACACACTATCATTACTAAATGTGAAAATATGTTGGAACATGTTGTTTTGCATCTTGTATGTTTCGAACGATGAATTTGATCGATAAAAGCCTGGATTGCACTGACACTTTTGTATTGTGTATATTTCACCTTTGACAGCCCCAATATGCGAATAGTATAATGTGTTTTGAGGACATTGTCGAATACTGCGTTGCGCAGTGTACATTGGAGAGCACAGTTCGTTTTCGCTGCAGTTTCTGCACACTGAATTGAACTCGAGCTTGCTTCCGTTTAGAGTTTTTTGTTGCATGGTGGTTACTCCTGAGAATTCCGACACTGTCGAAAACGTATGGCCAACATCACATACACAATCGGAAACGCTGCTGGAGTATGCACTCGAGGCATACGGAATCTCACTAGGACACGCGGAAATACCAGAAACCGTGCCGTCTCTACAGAAAGCGCCTCCTGCGCATGGCAAACAATAAAAGTTGTATTTCTGTTTGTTATTTACATTCTGCACATCTGCTTTGACACATTTGTCGTTGGATATTCCTCGGCCTGCGACATATGTGTTGATGTTGCATTCGGATCCGCATGGAATGCACACCGGAGCGGTTCCTTTTATGCACGGACAGTTGTGGTGCGCTGCTGATCTTTGCGAGATCGCACTGTTGCATGAGAAGCAAGAAAAATTGTAGAGGAATAATTGGAAAATGTCACCTTCTTGATACATCAAACCTACTACACTTTTTGCAAGAATGTTATTGCTGTGCGTTACGTGTGCTGCAAATGGAATAATGCTGTAGAAAAAATACGAAAGCTGTAACTTTGTATTTTGGAACAACGTTGCTAGAAGCTCTACTGTAATCTCCGTGCCGTCCACATGCACTTTGGACACAATCAGCTCGTAGGTGCTGCTGGATTGTGATTTATCCCCCACATGCAATACCACCAGGTCAAAAGCATGCCTTTCTTTCAAACTGCTTGGACGGCCTGGTGCAGCACTCCACGAGGTCGTATTCCATTTGCGATTATTCATGACTGAAAACGATTCAAGATGCAAGTCTGAAAAATCAAATTCGTCTGGCTCAATTTGCTGGACGCCTGGGAAGTGGCGACTGTTTATTTTCAATTTGAGTTTTTGCAACACTAACGAATTGCTAAAATACTTGACGTGTTGCGTGTTTGTTGTTGCTGTCAATCTGCCCATGTTGATATCGCTTGGAATCGTATCAAACGAGAAACAATACTGTATAGACGAGCTGCAGAATTCAGCGTCGCTCTGTTGTAAGACAAAAAACACAACGGGTCCAGACAGGCATGGCAATCTTAAATCATTGCTCGAAAAACTTGGAATTCGCGGAGACTTGATCACTGTCTGAGACATGAAAAAAACGTTCCTGTAGATGCCGGAGAAATCAGGATCTAACTTTCGCAAGCTCAAGGATACCGAGGCAATACCCGAGAAATGCGCGTAATATATCATTTTCGAGGTGCTAATAAATAGCGTATTAAAAGCAACGTCATAAAAAGCTCCGGAGTTTTCAAATGTGTTTCCAGCATCGCAACAACCATCGCAATTTGCAAGAGAAATTACAGACGCTATGTCATCATGTAAGTTGAATACAAGCAACGTCACTTCGTCGACAGCTTCTTGCTGGCAAACTCCTACAATCACAATCTTGTTGTATTCCATTTTATAACCTGCGATTGGTACATGCAGTCCGAAAATTATTCGCTGATGATTGTCGAATTGCGACAATATATATGTCAGCTTTTTTTGTTCACTGAATTCTTTCTGCCCACTGTCGATATTCGTTGAAACTACTCGAATATTAATCTCGTTGTTATTTCGACTAACAGACTGGTATGATATCTCTAGAAGCGCAATGCTGCGAGCAGTAGGCTTACCGCTCCACACATACTGTGTTGCTGTGTCCATTGTTACGTAAAACGTTTTCAGTATGTAATTCACAGAGGCACTCTCTTTGAAAGTTGTGTAATTGGCTATCGCTGTCAACTGTATAAATGATTCGTCCTGTCCCGATTCACATGCTGTGCATGTTTCCACCATTTCAGAGACCTGATCATTAGCAACGTTGTTGTTTGAAATGTCGAATGATTTCATACAAGTAAAGAATACATGCCACATGAGATGGTTCTCAGTTATCAATAAATTCAGAGATGGATGCTTGTAAGAATGTGATGCCATAATTCCGAAACGAATGATGTCCATGTTCAGCACATTGTCTGTTGGGTTTATCAGGAAAACGTTTTGAAGAGGGAAAAGAACTGTACTGTTGACGCACGACACTTGCATATCATCTACATTGCTTGTGTTACGACGATAAAAGACATGTGCTTCCGGGCACAGGAATTCAAGGTGCGAAAGAAACCCGATTATTTGCACAATATGTGTCTGTGCTCTGAACGTGAAATTAGAGTAAACGCTCGTACTCATTGTATACGCAAGGGTAGGATTCATCACCTCAAATTTGACATTGGGGGCATCGTATTCAACCACATTCGAGTAAAGAAAGGGAATTTTTACCCCATATTTGAAAACCCGGCAGATGTCCTGTGAGTTTTGTGAAAATCGATAGGTGCCTGCCTCACAACCAACAGGCTTGTAAAGGTTCCTCTGGAAACATTGCTCGTTTAGTGTACACTGATTGGAAAGCGACCGGTAACACTTGAAACGGACTCTGCATCTCAAACACATTGCAAACTGCGATTCCTTTGCAAATCCGTCGAAACAGTAACATTGATCAACACGGTCAGACCCGACTTCTGACAAGGAATCCCCGCGACACGGTATGTTTTTTGCTATACCTCCGGGACAATAGGAATTCGACGGACAGATTGTGCAAACGTCGTCAAGAAAAAAATACCCCGGTTTACATTGACATGTTTGACTCTCATTACTAAATCGGTAACCGGCATTGCTATCACATCTACAGTTCCCATCCGAATTTTTTGTTGTACTGGGAAAGACACACTCGCGTTGGCATAGTGTGCCATCGACGAAAGGAAGCC
>Ga0209284_10004484_pt1 | contig 15634 bp, 9 predicted proteins | sample FRY03_FD_187211 | JGI IMG/M metagenome (GOLD analysis project Ga0209284, IMG submission 187211) | Freshwater microbial communities from Lake Fryxell liftoff mats and glacier meltwater in Antarctica - FRY-03 (SPAdes) (version 2) | ecosystem: Environmental > Aquatic > Freshwater > Ice > Glacier... | reverse complement strand
TGTCCGAAAACAGATTTACTAGAAAAATAATTACTTTTACCCATCGTATTTAGTATTTTGCAACACAAATTTACGATTCATTTAAAGAAGCCATCTTTTTGGCTTCTTTTTTATCGGACAACAATGAATTTTAATATAAGATTAACAAAATTTAATGTTAATGTTATATTATTCATTTTAAATTCAAGAATTTAGATGGTTTTTTTTCTTGCATTATTTATATATTTTTATTCATTTTAAGCTTCTTCTCTTATTTGTGGTTACTTTTATTGCCAATAATTTATTCAGATGAAATATTCCTATTTTTTTCTTTTCCTTTCTTTTTTTTTAACCTCTTGTTCTAATGATGAGAAACCTATTGAAGATAATTACTCTGTTGATGTTATTTTAAGTCCTGCGAATGGCGGTGAAGTTAAGTTCACAAGTCAGGGTCCTTATCTAAAAGGAGAGACAGTACATATTATTGCAGTGCCCTTTATAAACTATAAATTTTCTCATTGGGAGGGAGATTTAGAAGGAGAACAAGCTTCTCAGAGTCTTGTAATTACTAAGAATTTTTCTATTATAGCGGTATTTATTCCTTTAGAATCATTTGCTAAAGAGAATGTAGTGTTGTACAATGACGTGTTAATAGATAATTCTGGTTATTTTTTTATGATGGAAAATGGTCAAAAGGATGCCTACTTAGTGAATCATCAAGGTGATAAAGTAAAGGAGTGGCAGTTTGAAGACCGGATGGGAAATGACCTTGAGATTACCCCATCAGGTAATTTGTTAGGATGCTTCAAGGTTTCTGAGCCTAATCTTAGTTTTGGCGGTTTTGGCGGGCATATTAAAATGTTTAATCCTACCGGATCTCTTATTTGGGAATATGTGGTTAATTCTTCTAATGAAATTGCACATCATGACGCTACGCAGCTTCCCAATGGTAATATTGTAATTTTGCTTTGGGAAAGAATTAATAAAGCCACTTTGGAAAGTAGTGGTATAAGTGTTGATCATGATGTTTTTACAGAAAAATTAATTGAAGTAAACCCATTAAATAACTCAATAGTTTGGCAGTGGAGAAGTTGGGAACATATAATTCAAGATTTAGATGCTTCTAAGCCTAGTTATGGAATTATTTCTGAACACCCCAATAAGATCAATATCTCTTATAATGATTTAGCCAACGGAGATTGGATGCATGCCAATGGAATTTTTTATGACACGGTAACAGACCTGCTTTATATGAGTGTTAATTTTTACAGCGAAGTATGGGTAATTGATCACAGCAGCACTTTGGATGAGGCGTCTTCTTCTGTTGGAGGAAATTATAATAGGGGGGGGGATTTGGTGTATAGATTTGGAAACCCTACAGTTTTTGGATTAACAAACTCTGTTAATTCTAGATTTTTATACAACAACCACCATCCTTCAGTAGTTCCAGTGGGTTACCCTGGAGAAAGTAATTTTCTTATTTATAATAACGGGAGTAACAATAAACAATCCATTGCTTATGAATTAAAGCTCCCTTCTCTTTCAAACTCTTCTATGCAAGAATATATTTCTCCTTCTGTTGTTTGGTCCTTTACAGATCCTACAATGTATTTTGACAAGATTTCTGGTTTGCAAAGATTACCCAATGGCAATACCCTTATTTGTGAGGGAGATTATGGTTATTGGGAAGTTACTAGCCAGGGAGAAGTGGTTTGGAAGTACGATGGCCTTGGTAAGAGTTTCTGGAGGGGTTATTACTATCTTAAAAATGATCCAAGACTATTAGAATACGGTCTGGGAGACTAAGCGATTGTCTTCTTTTATCATTTTCTAAGTTCAAGTTATAAGTGCAACACGAATATTTAAAATAGATGGGGCTAGCCCCATCTATTTTAGGCTCAATATTTATATTCGTTTTGGATGAAACATTATAAACAATTAACCTTGTCACAAAGGTATCAAATCTCTGCATTATTAGAGACAGGCATCAGTATTACTCAAATAGCTAATATTATAGATGTTCATAAGAGCACTGTTTCGAGAGAGCTAAAGCGAAATAGACCAATAAGAGGAAGAACCGCAGGTAATTATATAGCTGAACAAGCGCAACACAAGACAAGTATTAGACATTGCTCTAAGCCAAAGTCTGTGTCATTGACAGAGGATCTCAAAGCGCGTATTGCTAGATTAATGGAATATGAAAAATGGAGCCCAGAGCTTATTGCTAAACGACTTAGCAAAGAATGTGAGCATTGTGTAAGTCACGAGACTATTTATAAATGGATATGGGCTGCCAAGCATAGTCATCATAAAAAACACAGCGTTTACAAACAGTTATATAAACACCTACGCCATACAGGTCGAAGACAAAAGAGAAACAACACAAAAGATGAGCGAGGTTCTATAAAGGGTCGTGTAGGTATAGACAAGCGTCCTGAGGTTGTAAATCAACGTTCTCGAATTGGAGACATAGAAGTAGATTTAATGATGGGGCGCAATCATAAATCAGCACTATTAGTGATTACAGATAGAACAACGCTAATAACTATGATAGAGAAACTTTACAGTAAAAATGCAGATGAAGTTTATTAAAAAATGCATAAACGACTTACAAATTTTGACTCATCTTGGATCAAGACAATTACATTTGATAATGGAAAAGAGTTTGCATATCATAGTAAAATTGGGAAAGACGTTAATGCGAAAACATATTTTACCAGACCATATACCTCGCAAGATAAAGGAACTGTAGAAAATAGAATAGGTGTCATAAGAAGATTTTTTCCAAAGAAAACAGATCTTAGAGAAGTATCTGTAAAGAGAATAAAAGAAGTAGAAAAATTACTAAATTATAGACCTATTAGAAAATTTAATTATAATGACCCTATTGAAGTCCTAAATAATAAGTGTGTTGCACTTATGGGTTGAACTCAGCGTTTGATAAATAGCAAAAAAAAACATAAAAAAAGGCCCGCGTTAGCGGGCCCTTTTTTAATTTAAAATATGAATTTTTTTATTCGTTACAAAGATCTAATTTAATCTCTCCATTAAATTTGTTGTCAGATTCAAGAAGACTTATTAAGGTATTCCCATTAGGGTTAGTTATTTGATATATTACTTCACTATCCCAATCTCCTTTTATGTAGCTAAAAGATAAGCTTTGAGTTCCTTGAGGAATTGTAAATGACTTACTATTAGAATCTGCAGCTACTGTAAATGTATCAAAAACTTCGCCGTTTACAAGTACTTCAATAGAAGCTCCATTCCATCCGTCGCCATATGCATCTGAACCACTAATGGTCCATACACCTGCTCTTTGTTCTATTTCTTTAGCACATATCACTGTCCAGTCTACTTGGCAATTTGCCTCTGGAAACTCAGTACATACAGAAGGCGACCAAGAGTCAAACACCCTGCCGTCAGCTGTAGTGAAAATCCACTTAATTGTAAAATTATCTCCAGGAATGAACTTGTTAGTAGTTGCATTTCTTGTTGGTTTTAAAACGTTGCTAAATACGTTTACTGAACCAGCACCAAAACCATAATCATAAGTATTGCTACTGTATGCAGTAAATACCTCATTTTGATTTATTGAAAAGCTTTTAACAACATTGTTTACTGGAACATCTGCGCCAGAAAAACTTTTTACTTGTTTTCCGGCTGCTCCTCCGTGCTTTGCAGTAACACTATTTCCATCTTTATCTGTATATGTTTCGTTAAATAAAACATATAAATCAATTTTGACAACTTCATTTTTTTGATCTATAGATTTCCATTTTAAATCAAAATCTATATCAATAGTAGCGTCTCCTTTTTTGAAATCTGTACTAGCTCCATTAATAACTGCATAACCGTGAACTGCAGTTTCCCAAACAGGTAATGTGATTAATGTTTCATCTTCACATGACTGAAATGTTATCCCAATCAAGAGAAGAGACAGTAAAATTTTTGTGTATTTTTTCATGTCTGTAATCATTATATATTAATTAAAATTGGAATTTAAGGCTATCCCAGAAAATTGCTGATGCTGGAGAATCATACACCTTATTAGGGGTGTTAGGATTTAAATTCACTTCGTCCTGAGCAAATGGTAAACTAAGAGCATACTGTCTTGGTATTTGCATAGGTGCTTGAATATCTGCAGGCAATCCTGTTCTTCTAAAAGAATTATATCCTTCAAATCCATTTCCAAAGTTTGCAAACCAAGCTTGTTTTAATACAGCACCTAATCTTTGGGTTTCAGTTCCTGCTGTTGGATACACATCAATAACACTTTTAATAAAATTTACCTCGTTTTTGTAGGTTATGGGCCAAGAGTAAGTTGTAGGCCAAGAATCTATAGCAGCATTTGCTTTTGGATCTGAAGCAATTCCAACGGCTATTACTTTTTTCATTTGATCAGTTAGTGCACTTGTTAGAAGAGCAGTTTCTGTAAAACTAGTATTCACTCCTAAGGTAATTTGTGCTTCTAGCATATAGAACTTAACCATCCATGAAGTTATGATTGGGAATATTCCATCTCCTTTACCAAATTTATTACCTCCTGTTGTACTAGCACTAGCATCAAATAATCCTGCACCAGGGTATGCTCCAACTGTAGTTCTTATAGGATTGTCATTAGGAATACCAGACGGGTCTGAGCGGTCACGTCCAAAATAACCAGCCAAATATGCAGATTGAGAACTAGTTAAATTTTCTGGCTGTTTTCCAAAAACTCCTTCAGTAACTATTGAGCTAGATACAAAGTAACCATATTTACAATCTGCTCTTTGAGAACAAGGAATTGTTTGCTTTTCCGTTGGCTCATTTTTATCTAAAATGACAGTTGTTTGTCTCTTAAAATAAAAAGGAGTTCTTGGGTCCTTATTTTTTAGCATTTCAAACATAAATTGATGTCCAAAATAGCTGTAGCCAGCTTCACCACCTGCATAACCAGATTGATACATTGGGTGCCTGTTGTCTGGGTTTAATAAGGCGCCGTATCTCAGTTGGAAATCATCTGCGCTGCTAGTGATTAAGTTACCAGCGGTGATTAAGGTTTGAATTGCTGCGGAGTTGTTTTGACTCGTTCTTGTGTTAATAAGAAGCCTTAATTTTAAGGAATTAGCCATTTTTATCCATTTTGCTTTGTTACCGCCGTATATAATGTCACCCTTAACAGCTACTGCTTGGCTTTTTGCTAAATTTGCAATAGCCTCATCTATCAGTATAAATGCATCTGCATAAATGTCTGCGCCCTTGTCATACTTTGGTTGCGTATTTTGTCCTGCAGGATCATTTCCCTTAAATGCTTCTGAGTAAGGAAGATCTCCCCATAAATCTACCATGGTGGTAAAGTAATAAGATTTCATTAATTGTCCGATGGCCAAATAATGAGGGTTTACCTGTGGGTCTGCAGCATTAATCATTTCATCTAAGTCTTTTAACGGACCTGAGTATAAATAATTCCATGTTCCATTCCAGCTAGAGTTTGTAAAATTAAAGTCATCACTACTTGTGTTGATGGCTTGAAAACCCATAGTTGCGTTATTTAGACCGCCTGCTAGTGTATTTAAACCTTCAAACTGAGCATTTGTAAGTAACAGATTTAACGAGGCTTTACTAGCGCTGTTAGGATCTGTGTTAATGTCCAAGTCATCTAGTTCACATGACGCAATTCCTATAACTGCAAATGCACTTAAAAGGAACTTTCCAATATTTTTAGATATTATTTTCATTTTTTTTGATTTAAGTTTTTTTAAGATTAAAAAGTTAAGCTTAAATTAAAGCTATAGCTTCTAGTTGTAGGTGTGGCACCATATTCAAATCCTTGAACATTAGAAGCAGCACTATCTGCTAAAACTTCTGGGTCTAAGTTTAGTCCTTTTAGCATATTAGGAGCATTCCACCATAAATTTCTTCCGTTAAAGGATAGTGAAGCAGAACCAAATGGTGTCTTTTCTAAAATTTTTCTTGGTATTTTATAGCTTAGACCTACTTCTCTTAGTCTGATTGTTGTACCGTCATATACACTAACCTCATCTTGACCATATGCACCCCATCCATTTGAAAAGTGTGAATCAAAGGCAGTAATAGCGGTAGTATTTTGAATTTTACCTCCATTAGCATCTACTGTAGCTTGAAAGGTTTGGTTACTCCCATAAACACCTGGAACTACTCTTAGTTGCTCACGCTCTACAGAATTGGCTAACTGCCCTCTAAGCTGCAATGAAGCTGCACTAAAAGAGTAAATATCTCCTCCCTGTTTCCAGTCAATCAGTGCTCTTAGCGTAAAGTTTTTATAGGTAAAACTATTAGTGATTCCCAAAGTAAAATCGGGGTTAGGATCTCCAATGATTGTAGATACCTCTGCTGGGAATGGTAGACCAGTTGCTTTGTCAATTAGAAGGTTTCCCTCTTCATCTTTAGCGTTTTCTGATCCAAATATTTGACCGTATGGAAAGCCATTTCTATGAATGGTTCCTAGCGAGCTTCCTGGTCCTCCAATAAAGATTTCTCCATTTGGTCCTGCATCTACAATAAGTGATTTTATTTTTGTAAAGGCAATATAAGTATTCCATTTAAAATTGTCATTAGCAATAGGGTAAGTATCTATACCTACTTCCCATCCTTTATTTGTCAATTCACCAATATTAACTACTTGGCTAGAAAACCCACTAGATCTTGCTACAGAAGCTGTTGCAATTTGTTCTGTTGAGCTTCTACTAAAATAAGTAACATCAAAACTTAAGCGGTTATTGAACATAGTTGTTGCAATTCCAGTCTCAAATTCTGTTGTAAATTCTGGTTTTAATTCTGAGTTTCCTAGTACATTCCCAAGTGTTGCTCTATTTTGAGCTCCGTATATGGGTGAGGTAAAAGGTTGAGAAATATTAAAGTTAGTAGAAGTTCTATATGGGCTAGCGTCATTACCTACTTTGGTGTTGGCTACTCTAAGTTTTACAGTGTTAAAAACTTCTGGAAGTTTTACAGCATCACTCAAAACAAAAGACAAACTAGCACCTGGGTAGAAATAGCTATTATTGTTAATAGGTAGGGTAGAGGAGTTATCCTGTCTTCCTACAAGGCCTAAATACAATACATCTTTATATCCTACAGTGATATCTGCAAAAATTCCGTAAAGTCTTCTCATAGATAGAAAATCATAATCTGCTACTTGTGTAGAGGTTGCATCTGTTATGTTTAATCCTCTAGATATAATCACATTACCCGTTACACTTCTTTGAGTCAATTTTCTTTCATTGGCATTTACTCCAAAAATAGCCTTAACATTAATATCACTATTGATGTTTTTATCAATATTTAATAATGCAGTAAAATCTCTTTCTGTGTTAATTAAGTCTACCGTATTTATAGAGCCATTTGGTGTATCTATACCTCCTGCTACTATATTACTTCTTCTTAATTCATTATAGGTATTTATACCAGCTTTCATTGTTACATTGATGCCTTCTGCAATATCATAACCAGCAGATAGATTTCCGTATACACGGTTCACCTCTGATTTGTAAAGGTTATTCTTAGTAATCCAAATAGGGTTGTCTAATGCTCTGTAGAATATGTTAGAGCCATCTGCAGGGTTTTCAAATGGCAAGCCATTTAAATCAAAGTTTCTAGGCAAGTAAAATAATCGAGAGTATATAGAACCACCACCACCACCGTAGTAATCATTGAAAGCAGATGCTCCTGATCTTGGTGATTTTTGATTGGTGTTTACATAGTTTAAGGTACCAGCAACAGTAATTCCATTGTCTAGTTTTGCATTACCTCCTATAAATAGGTTGGTTCTTCTTGCTCCCTGGTTAGTGACAATACCAGATTGATTCATATTAGAAAAACCAGCATTTATATTTGCTTTTTCATTACCACCACTTAAGCTTACCGCATGATCAACTGTTTGGCCTTTATGAAAAAATCCTCCTATTATATCATTTGGTCTTATATCGTATGGAGCAGAAACGGCCACTACCTCACCTGTGTCTGTTCTTGTGTATTGCTGAACAAATTCCGGAAACACTCCACGAAACCTATTGTTTATTGGGTTTGTTGCTGTCCCAGCAGGGTAAGGTTGTCCATCTGGATATGTAGAGTATGAATTGGTGTAGTTTGTTCCGTATTGTGCATTAAGTCTGTCTACATGGTCAGGGAATGGTGCTCCCCAGTTTCCAATATACCCTCCGTTGTACACTTGGTTAGATCCTTGTGTGTATACATCCTGGTAATCTGGTATTCCAGATAATTCTGTTACAGCAAGAGAAGTGTTATAAGAAACTTCTAAACCTTTTTTAGACATTCCTTTAGAAGCTTTTGTTGTAATAACAATTACTCCATTTGTTGCTCTAGAGCCGTATAGTGCAGAAGCAGCTGCTCCTTTAAGGACAGATATGCTTTCTATTGCGTTTGGATCTAAGTCAAAACCACGGTTAGAAAATACCGTATTTTGCGCAGCTCCTTGACTAGCATTAACACTGTTGTCAAAAGGAATACCATCTACAATAAATAAAGGTTGTGTATTCCCTGTCATAGAAGAAATACCCCTAATGTTAATTTTAGTTGATTGCCCAGGAGCTCCACCACCACCAGTGATATTTACTCCTGTCATTTTCCCTTGCATGGCTCTAAGTAAATCTGGCTCTGCTCTACCAGCTACGTCGTCTCCAGAAACTTTAGCAACTGAATACCCCATAGACCTAGATTCTCTTTTAATTCCTAGAGAAGTGACTACTACCTCATCTAGTTGTTGTGCGTCATCGGCAAGTGATGCATTAATTTCATTACTTGATCCAACAGTTACTTCTTTGTTGACATATCCAACATAGCTGAATACTAGCACACTTCCTTGGTTAGCCGTAATCATATAATTACCATCAAAGTCAGTAGTTGTTCCGTTGGCAGTTCCTTTTACAATAACTGTGGCCCCAGGTAGAGGCTGTCCGTTTTTATCAGAAACCGTTCCAGAAATCGACTTTTCTTGCGCAAATGAGGTATGCACAACCAACGCTAGCAATAGCGTTAAAATTCCATTTAAAGCTGTTTTCATTATTAGTTTTATTTTAGTTAATGAATCAAATTAACAACTTTAATATATTATTAACAAAACTTATAGACAATATTAATATAATTCTCTATTGTTTTTTGTTTTACCGGGATTTAGGTTTTTTATATTTATCAAAAATTTTCATGCCTTTTATGATTTTTTATTTCAATATATTCAATGGCTACTCCCTCCCAATCAGGATCTGATATTCCTATCCATCTATTTTTTAATGTATCTAGCATGACGGCGTTTATTCTTCCGTATGTGGCTATTGATGTGTCTAATCTGTACCCTATTTTGTTTTTGTTTAATTTTTGTATTGTTAAATCGTTTAACTCTACGCCAAGGTGATTTTCTATAAAAATACTGTCACTGTTAGGATATACCCTGCCTCTTTTTACTGCTTCTTCCAAACTTAAATTTAAATCTAGTTTGTTTTTTATCACTTGGGTTACTGCGGTTACAATCCTACTGCCACCAGCAGCACCAAGAGCTAAGATTACTTGATTATTTTTAGATACAAGTGTGGGTGAAATGTGTGAGTTGGCTCTATCACCTGGTTTGTAGTTCCCTAAATAACCACCCATAGTTACGGCATATAAAAAACCTAGCTCTTTTGTTGCCACCTTAGACCCCATAAGTGGCCCAATAGTTTGTGTTAAAGAGATCACCATACCATTTTTATCTGTTGTGGTTAGGTGAGAGGTATGGCCTATTTTTGAATTCCATGCTAGGGGTTCATTTGCCACATCAGCTGTTTTTACTTTGACTGCATTTTTTACTATTTGTTTTGCGGATTTTATGGCCTCTTCTTTAGATATTATTTTTGAAAGGCTGTCTGGAATGTGTTGATATGCTCTTTTACTATAGGCAATTTTAGTAGCTTGAGCAGTGACCAATAAGTCTTGGTATTCATTATTAGTACTTAGATTAAATTCATCTAGTATGTTTAGAATATTTATTGTAATGGCACCATATGACGGTAAATAGAGAGTCTCTATATCATAGCCTTTGTATGTACTTTTTAGTATTTTAGATTCTTTTACCTCATAATCTTCTAGGTCTTTTAAGGTGATATAGCCTCCGTTAGATTGAATGTCTTTCACTATTTTAAGGGCTACCTCTCCTTTGTAAAAGCCGTCTCTTTTTTCATCTCTTATCTTCTTTAAGGTGTATGCCAGTTCTTTTTGAATAAAAACACTCCCTTTTTTTACTGTTTGCTTTAGACTATCCATAAATAAAGCAGTACTTCCCTTATACTGTATTAAGCTAGGAATAGTCATCTTTTGCCTAATGGCTTCTCCTTCCAATACTACAAAACCTTTTTCTGCATAATAAATAGCTGGTTCCATGACTGTTTTTAAGCTTAATTTCCCATAGTCTTCATGAATTTTAAGTAAGCCAGCGACCACTCCTGGTACTCCTATGGTTTTATAGCCCTCATTTTCGTTATTATTATTATTGGTGTAGCATATTGGCACTACGGTAGAAGCGTCTATTCCAAGGGTGTTTTGTGGGCCATTTTTAATAATGGCTTGCAATCTTCCACCTATGCCACTCATACTAGGCTCTACCACTGCTAGTGTAAAAGCTGCTGCTACTGCAGCGTCTGCGGCATTGCCCCCCTTCTCATACATTTTTATGCCTGCTTCACTAGCCAGTGGGTGCGCAGAGGCTATAACACTATTTTTAATTTTTATTTCTTGCTTGTTGTAACTTAGCAGCGTGAGTATGCTAACAATAATTAAGGCAGGGAGTATTTTATTTTTCATAACGACAGTGTTTTGTTTCTAAAAAAAAGCCACCTTGGAAACAAGGTGGCTTTGAAATTAATAAAAATATTTATACTAGTTGTAAATATCAGTCTTCACATACTGACCTACTAAGCCTGGAAAGTTTGAGTTAGAAGATTGTTCCGCTGCAGAATATAAAAATCTTTGTGGAATTGAAGGTGCATTAGAATTTTTAATTGGAACTCCAATCAAGTTATTCGTTCTTAAAACATCCTGATAGGTTGGCAAACCAATAACAGAGCAATATTTTTCAAATAAAACCTCTTTTATCATGGCGTTTTTTAAAGTGCTGGCTCCATTTGCAGCCATACCGCCACTTTGGAAATCTGCTACTACATAAGCGTCATATTTAGATTTAAATTTTCCAGCATTAGAAACCCTTACTTTATTTAGAGCCGCTAAAGCATTGTCATTTAAATCTAGCCTAGCCGCAGCCTCTGCAATAATAAGCTGAACTTCTTCAAAAGATATTACAGGAAATGCTCTTGTTTGGGCAGCAAAACCATTTGTAGTATTTAAACTTAGACCGTTAGCAGCTACATAGTAGTTATATCTGGCGGTTTCGTCTGTTTTGGCATGACCTCTGTAAATACTCTCTGTAGATTTTAACAATCTAGACATATAGCTATTTTCTACTTTCAGGTAGTCACCCCTCTGTTCTACCTCAAACTGCCAGAATAAATTCTCCCCATAGTTGGCAACAGAGTGTTTTATACTCCAGTCATTTGCAGTGGAGCTAAAGTTAGCAAGAACGGCTGCGTCATGTGCATTTTGGTACTCTCCTAAGGCTAATAAATATCTAGCTTTAAGGGCATTACCAATTTGTGCCCATGTAGAAGTAGTTGCAAACACATTATTGGCACCAGCGGCACTACCTGCCTTAGAAACTCCCTGTGTAATTAGATCTATTGCTGCTCTGATTACTACTTCTTGCTGCTCATAGTTAGGATCTGCAAAATCTAAGCTATTTACCTCTGAAAAAGGGATGTCATTAAAAACCAATGCGGCTTCTGCAAAATAATAGCCCTCAAGAATTAAGGCTTGTCCCTCTACTAAAGCATTTCCGCCATCTTGGGCTTTTTGCTTAGTTATTTGGGCCTGAGAAATTCCCCTACCATAAAAATCTTCCCATACTTCTTCATAACTACTAGATTCTGTAGTATAGATATTTAAACTCCCGTACTGCCTGTCTACTCCTGTAAATTGATCTGTAAATATGGTTGCAAACCTAGCTGGTTCAGCTTCCGCAATAGAGGTCACATTTAATAAGGTGTGGTTTAATAACAAGCTAATAGGCGAGTCAGTAAATGCATTTGGATTATCATTTAATCCCTCTACTGGCTTTTCACAAGAAAAAAGCAAAACTCCAGTTATAATTGAAAGTATATATTTTTTCATTTTTTTAATTTTAATTATATTAGAATTCTAGCTTTAAATTGAAAAGCATACTACTAGTACCTGGGTTTGTGAAATAATCTAAGCCCCTACCTTTAGAAGCACCAGTTAAATTCACCTCAGGATCTATTCCTTTAAAAGGAGAGTAAATAAGGATGTTTCTACCAGCCACTCCTATTTGTCCAGATTTAGCTCCCATAAAATTTAAAAGCTTGCTAGACAAATTGTAGTTTAAGCTAATTTCTCTTAGCTTAATCCATGAGGCGTCTTTAACAAATTGTTCTCCAACATTACCAAAACCTCCACCGTTAGAGGTGTACCATGATTGGTCTAATGCCACTGGGCCACCACCAAAATCTTCTATGTTTCCTCTAAAAGTTGTCCCTGCTAGAATAACACTACTAGAAGAGTAGATAGGCAAATCTACTGGAGCTACAGATTCTGTGGCTGTTTCAACAGAAGTACCAAAGTGGTTTAACACCCCTTGTGTTCCTCCCCACATATCATTTCCTTGTGAGGTTTCAAATAAGAAGGAGAAGTTAATACTCTTGTAGTCTACATTGGCACCTAAACCTGCTCTAAAGTCTGGATTAGGATCTCCAATTACTGTTTGTTCAGGTGCTACTTGTGGGAAACCAGAAGCGTCTAGGTCTAATGCACCAGCGCTATCTCTTAGCCACGCCCCACCAAAAATGGCAGAAAAGGGTTCTCCTTCTTTTACAGCAGAACCTGTGCTTGTAAATCCATTCAGTATAATTCTACTTACTTCTGGAAGTTTTGTTACAATGTTCTTATATCTGGTGAAATTTCCAAATACATTTATTTTAAAATCATTGTTAGAATACAAATCATAACTAAAGTCTAATTCTATACCGTTGTTAGATATTTCAGCAGCATTGGCATAACGGCTAGTAAAACCTGTAGAAGGAGGTGTTTCTAGATTTAAAATACCATCTGTAGTGGTACGATCATAATAGGTAAAACCTACAGTAAGTTTATTGTCAAAGAATCTAGAGTCAAAACCAACTTCTGTTTCGGTTACGCGCTCTACTTTTAAATTTGGATTTCCTTGTACGTCGCTTCTTCTAATAGTACCTCCGTAATTGGCGCCGTCTATATAATCTCCCCAGCCTTCAGAACCAGCATTAGAGGTTACATAGTTACTTTCATTTAAGTAAAGCCCTGGAGCAATACCTACCTGCCCATAAGAGGCTCTCAACTTTAAAAAAGACAAAGGGCCATTAGAATTTGAACTGTCTGTCAATACATATCCTAAACTGGCAGAAGGATAAAAGTTTAAGTCTGCCAAAGTGGTATTTCTTTCTAAACGTCCAGATAAATCTACTAATAATTTATCAAAAATATCAAAAGACATAGTAGAATATGCAGAATTTTTTACATCCTTGCTTCTAAATTCACTTGCTAAAATATCTCCATTCACAGCATTGTCTACCAATTGCTTAGAAGGGTCTGGGTTTAAGAAGTTATTGGTAGAAGAGCTAAACCTGTAGTATTCATTAGACTCTAATACATAACCAGCTACCCAATTTAAATTTACCTTATCTCCAAATGAATTTGTTCCATTTAAAAATAAGTTTAAGTTCTGAACATTTTCAGAGTAATCATCTTTGTAAAAACCACCTTTAGTCCAGTCTCCAGAAGAGAATGTTGGGTAGTAATTCTCTCTTCTGTCTGTGTAAAAGTCTAAACCGTATCTACCAGTAAACTTAAGATTGTCATTTAACTTAATAGTTAACTCTGGTGCAATGGTAAATCTCATTACCTCGTTAGGGTTTGTAGCTTCATCAAGAGTCCAACCTGGGTTGTTGTAAATACCGGCAGCTTCACCAATTTGTCTGTTTCTGTAAGACCTGTGACTGTTTGGAACTCCTACTGCGTCTGATGGACCTCTGTAGTAAGTACCAATATGGTCTGTGTTGTCAAAATCTGGAGAGGTTCTAAGATATCCTAAATACAATCCATTTAAGTTAGATCCAGTCTGAATACGATTAGATTTTATATTAATCATAGAAGTATTAATTCTAGTCTCTAACCAGTCTGTTAATTTATTGGTGGTATTGATTCTAAAAGTATTTCTTTGATAATCAGACAAACCATTGATAATTCCTTTTTGATCTAGTTTAGAATAACTAAAATAAGTACTACTCTTTTCGTTTGCAGAAAAATTTACACCTAGATTGTAGTTTTGAGTAATTCCCGTTCTAAAAATCTGATCTCTGTTTTCATCGTTAAAAACGCTTCTATCATTTTTTTTTGTGATTGGATAATAGGTAGCCCCTGTGACGTCTCCTACAAAATAAGCACCAGCATTATTTACAGTATTTGCTGCGCCAGATCTTGTAGAAATTTTATCTCCCCAAGACGCCCCTCCTGCGTTTGAATTCCAAACACCTCTGGTTCCTTGACCGTATGTACCTTGCTTTTCGTGTTCTTTGTTTACTTGATCAATACTTAAAGAAGATGAAAAGTTAACACTTAAGCCACCTCCAACTTTTCCTCTTTTGGTTTGAATAACAATAACTCCGTTGGCTGCTCCAGATCCCCATACGGCTGCTGCTGCTGCTCCTTTAAGAACCGTCAGGCTCTCAATGTCAGAAGCTGGAATGTCATTTAAACGAGATTGCTGTACCACACCAGATGCACTAGAACCAAAACTACTATTAGAAATTGGAACTCCGTCTACAATAATTAAGGGAGAGCTGTTTCCTAAAATGGTATTTTGACCACGAATCTGAATAAAAGCACCGGCTCCTGGATCTCCTGTAGATGAGGTGATTAAAACTCCAGAAGTTTTACCTGCCACTCCTTGGAGTAGTCCGGCTTCTCCAGACCTAGCAATTACATCTGCTTTAATAACAGTGGCAGAGCTAATGTCATTGTCTTTTTTTCTTTCTAGACCCATTGCAGTAATAATCACTTCGTCTAACTGTTGGGAGTCTTCATTTAATGCTACATTAATGGAGGTTTGATCACCAACCATTATTTCTTTAGTAACATAACCAATAAAGCTAAATACCAAGCTATTATTTGAATTGGCCATTATGGAATAATTTCCATCAAAATCAGATGTTGCGCCATTTGTAGTTCCTTTAATCAATACAGTTGCGCCTGGTAACGGCGAGCCGTTATTGTCCGTAACTACACCAGTTACTGTTTTGTTTTGTGCAATTGAAAATTGCACAACAAACAAAAACAGCAATGCTAAAATTCCATTTAGTTTTGTTTTCATTATTTTATTTTAAAAATTAGTGAGCCAAATCTCGTTCGAAAAAATGATTATTCATCAATAGCGTCCTAAATAAATCAAACATAAAAAAAGTAGACTGATTCTAGTGGTTTTCATCATTAAAAATGCATTTTTTTAAAACAGAACCCCCTGCATTGATATAGGTGGTGGTTCAATGTGCTC
>Ga0209284_10004480_pt1 | contig 15647 bp, 18 predicted proteins | sample FRY03_FD_187211 | JGI IMG/M metagenome (GOLD analysis project Ga0209284, IMG submission 187211) | Freshwater microbial communities from Lake Fryxell liftoff mats and glacier meltwater in Antarctica - FRY-03 (SPAdes) (version 2) | ecosystem: Environmental > Aquatic > Freshwater > Ice > Glacier... | reverse complement strand
AGAATTTTAGACCAACGGCTTCTTCGAAACCATCTTGAAGAAATAGATGCACTCGAACATGAAAAGTACTAGTACACCTCGATGAGGTTCGAGTCTTCGAAACCATCTTGAAGAAATAGATGCACTCGAACTCTTTTCGGCCGGTTTTGAAGGGGCACTTATTATTATCTTCGAAACCATCTTGAAGAAATAGATGCACTCGAACTGCGTTCCGGTTTATCCAATTCTCCAGAACCATTGTCTTCGAAACCATCTTGAAGAAATAGATGCACTCGAACTTAGCTTGTGTTCGTCAACTTGGTATTGACACGGGACTTCGAAACCATCTTGAAGAAATAGATGCACTCGAACTGCGTATATCGTCCTTCTTTGGTAGGACAAATGGAGGACTTCGAAACCATCTTGAAGAAATAGATGCACTCGAACCGCCCGGCACCGCCCTGGGAGATGTTGGCCCGAAAACTTCGAAACTACACCGTGGCCAGTGTCCCCACTGACCCACCGACAAAAAAAGCCCGGACCCCGCGTCCGGGCTTTTTTTGTCCTGTGATTTGACCAACCCCCTCTGCAATTTCGTAGCGTAACTAATGCTACCCATTGCATGAATATCGAAGAAGTAGCCAAGCTCAGGCTCGAAATCCTGGGCGATGAAGCCGAAAAAACAATCCAAAGCCTCGAAGGTGGCCTAAAATCCGTCAACTCTGAGCTACGGCTTATGGAGCTCAACGGCGAAAAAGGCTCGGAAGCCTGGAAAGAACTCAAAAAGATCCAGGCCGACACCAAAACCGAGATCAAAGAGCTCAACGCCGCCCTCGATATCAACGACGCGTCGTTTCGTGAACTCTCCAATCTCAACCGCCAACTCAGCCGCGACCTCGCCAACCTCAAAATAGGCTCCGAAGAGTGGATCGACAAGCTCAAAGAAATAGCCCAGGTAGAAGGGCGCATGAGCGACGTGCGGGAGGAGATGAAGAAAATCAAGGACGAAGGCGAAAACCAAAAAGGCTTCTGGGAAACCTTCAAGGGCACCTTCTTTGGAGCCTTTGCCGCCGATGCGCTCTCCAACGCCATCTCGGCCATCTGGGAGTTCGGTAAAGCCTCCATCCAAACCGCCGCTACCTTCTCCGATGCCTTTGGCGATATCCAAAAAACCACCGGCATGACCGCCGTCGAAGTGGCCGCCCTCAATGAGGCGCTACAAGGCATCAATACCCGCACCTCCCAGTTGGAGCTACTCGATATGGCCAAGATCGGCGGGCAGATCGGTATTGCGAAAGAAGAAATGTTTGGGTTCGTGGAAGCCATCGACAAGGCCGTCGTGGCCCTGGGCGATGAGTTTTCGGGCGGAGCCGAGCAGGTATCCAAAGAGCTGGGCGTACTCACCAGCCTTTTCCGCGAAACCAAAGAAATGGATGCAGGGGAAGCCATCCTGCGCATTGGTTCCTCCATCAACGAGCTAGGCGCGGCGGGCTTGGCTACCGGTCCGTACCTTTCTGATTTTACGTCGCGGCTAGGGGCTCTGGGCGAAATGGCCCCCGGCATCCGGGAGTCGCTAGGGTTCGGGGCTGTACTCGAAGAGCTAGGAATTAGTTCTGAAATTGCGGCCAGCGGCCTTACCAAGATCTTAGTCACCGGAGCCAACGAAGTAGAAAAGTTTGCCTCCCACATGAACCTGGCCACCACGGAGGTTCGCAACCTGATCAACACCAATCCCAACGATTTTATCTTGCAGCTGGCCAAGAGCTTCGAGGGGCTATCTACTACCGAGGTAGCCGAAAGCATGAAGGAGCTAGGGCTCAATAGCCAGGAAGCCATGAAGGTGATGGCCGCCCTAGCCGAAAACACCGAGCTCGTGGCCGAGAAACAAAAGCTCAGCTCGGCGGCCTTCGAAGCCGCTACGTCGCTCACCAACGAGTTCAACATCAAGAACAACACCGCCGCCGCTGAGCTTGAAAAACTCGAAAAGGCTGTTGGTACCCTCTCGCTGGATCTGGGCAATATGCTCATGCCGATCGTTACCAACGTGGTCACGGGCCTGATCGCCTTCATCAATACCATTCGGTCTATCCCAGAATTCGTCTCCGAAAACAAAGAGGCACTCATGGCGCTGGGCATTGCCCTGGTAAGCCTCAATACGGCCAACATTGCCGCCGCTGCATCCTCACTAGCCCACGCTGCCGCCGAAAAAGGCCGGATCATCTGGACCAAATCAGCCGCCGCCGCCCAGTGGCTCCTCAATGCCGCCATGACCGCCAACCCCATTGGCCTGATCGTGGCCGGCGTTTCGCTGTTGGTGGCGGTATTGGTGACGCTCTACAAGAATTTTGAAGGCGTGCGTACCGTCGTTGATGGCGTATGGGACAACATCCAAAAACTGGCGTCTTCTGTGAAATCATTCTTCGGGATGCTAGGCGGCGAGCACGCCAAAAGCCTGAAACAACAGCAAACCGCCAACCAGAAACACCTGGACGAACGCGGCAAATCCGAGAAAAAGACCGTGGATCAGATCTCGGCCGACAACGCTGCCGCCAACAAAAAGACGCTTGCCGATAAGGCCAAAGTAGAAAACGACGCCCGCAGCGCCCAAGTAAAAGCCGAGCAAGACCGCCGCAAAGCCGAAGCCGACAAGAACAAGGAAGCCGCAAAAAAGGAAGCCGAAGAGCGCCTGAAAGCCAACTCCGACGCCAGCAAGGCTATTGAGAAAATGCGGATCGACAGCATTAAAGATGACCTCCAACGGGCCATTGCCAACGAAAACGCCAAACACGCCGAAGAGCTGAAACGGATTGCGAAATCAAAGGCATCCTCCGAGCTAAAAACTCGCTGGGAGCAGGCGCTCGAAAAGGAACATACCACCAAGATCGAGAAGATCAACGACGACTACCGGGCCAAGAAAGAAAAAGCCGACCAGGCCACCGCCCAGAAAATCGACGCGATGAACGCCAAGTACGAAGCCGACGACCTGAGCCGCAAAATTGCCGCCATTGTGGCCGGAGCCGCCAAAGACCTACTCGAAGCTCGTAAGCTCCTGACCGAGAAAGACGCCCTCGCTCGTATGGAGGCGGCTATCAATGCCCGCACCGAAGCGGAAATTGCCGCCGTGAAAGATAAGTACCGGCTGGAAACCGCCGCCAAAGAAAAAGCCGCCCGCGACGCCAAGCTGAAAGAAGAAAAGACGCTCTTTGATGCTGAGTTTCGGGCATTTTCGGCCAAAACCGAAGCCGAACTAGCCAACACCCGCGACGGCTCCAACGCCCAGTTGCAGGTGAAGCTCAATTCGCTTTCGCAGGAGTACGCCTTCCGCCAGCGCAAATTGCAGATGGAAGCCGCCGACGAAAAGGCTCGTTTGGCCGAAAGTATTCAGGACACCAACGCCCGGGCTGCCGCATTGAAGGCCATTGATGACACCCTCACGGCCCAGCTCCGCACCAACGATGCCAACCTCCAAGCCGACAAAAGCCGGCTATTGGCCGAGCAACACCAAAACCGCCTCACCAATACCAATCAGTTTTTTACGGCGGTAGAAGGCCTGGCCCGTGGCGATTTCGCTACCTTCACTAATCTACTGCTGGCCAAGGTCACCAACGACCAAGCCGCCAACGATAGCCGATTGAAGAGCTTCGCCGAAAATGGCGTCAAGAGCCTCGAAATAGCCGGGCAGGTAGTGTTGGGGATGCAGAAGCTGAACGAGGTGTATCTCGAAAGCAAGCTGAAAAAAATTGAGAACGAGAAAAATAGCCAACTCAAATCCTGGACGGATCAGTACGAGGCCGGCAAGGTTTCGAAAGACGAATACGAAGAGCAGGTAGCCCGCATCAACGCCGAAGCCCGCGACCGCGAGCGCTCCGAAAAACTAAAAGCCTGGCGGCGCGACCAAGTCATGCAGATCGCTATGGCCATCATTAATGGCGCTTCGGCTGCCCTCAAATCGTTGGCCACCATGGGTTGGCCCTTGGGCCTTATTGGCGTAGCGGCATCGGCCGTCACTACCGGAATCCAAATAGCCCTGATCAAAAAGCAGCAGCCGCCGAGCTTCGCCGATGGGGGTACGCTCCCCGCCAAATCGGCCGGCTACGTACGCAATGCGGGCGTGCCCGCTGGGCCAAGGCACGGCAGCGCCTACGGCAAGTCGGGCATCAAGCTCGTAGACCGCGAAACCGGCGAAGAGCGGGGCGAAATGGAAGGCGGAGAGCCGATTATGATCCTGAGCCAGGCCACCTACCGCAACAATCGCCCTGTGGTAGACAAGCTCATGCACAGCTCGCTGCACCGCAACGGCGCGCCCATCATGTACCGCGATGGCGGTATGTACGCCGACTCCCCCGTAGAAGCTCCGGCATTCGGTGAAATGTACCTCTTTGGCTCAGGCCACAAAGGCGGCGATGCCGGGGGCACTACCCCCACCACCAACGCCCAGATCCAGGAAAGCCAGGACCTCATGAAGCGTATCGCCAAGAATACCGCCGATGCCGCCGCCGCCATCAACGGCATGAGCAGCAAACTCGATGCTACCAATGGTATCCTGAACGATATCCGCAACAAGCCCACCGGGCCAAGCCTGCACGATATTCAGGGAGCCATGGCGGCATCCAGTGCCAGTGCGTCCAAATCTAACCTCTAACCACCCAGCTCCATGTTTCAGATCAGGATCAACGGCCAACGGCTCGACCTATACGCAGCCCAGACGATCGTCTTGGAGCGGTACAATCCGCTCTTCCACTTCGACGTAGTACGCGGCGCCAAGGTGCTCGACTACACCGTGCCGTTCAGCCGCACCAACGACAAGATCTTCGGCCACGCCCGCTTGCCGCAGGCCCCCATTACCGACGAAGTGTTTTTCTGCGAAAAATACGATGGCTCCGAGCTCTTAGAGCGCGGCTACGTGTACCTGCTGGGTGTGCTCAGCAACGGCTATTCGATTTCATATAGTCAGAACCTAGGAGAAATCTTCGGCGACTACCAGCGCATTCCGCTCAATCAGATCGACTTCGGCTCGGAGGCCGTGCCTGGCAGTTTCACCGCCGCCGCCGACCACCTCACGGCCAAGTACTGCCTGCCGGTGGTGAAAAACGCCGCCTTCTACGGCACCACCATTCCCGCCGGCTTCACGGGCGAAATGAACTCCTACGGCAGTGGGGCCTACCTGGCCAACTCGCCACGGGTGCCGATGCTGTTCCTGCGCTGGCTACTCCGCCAGATCGAAACCTTATGCGGTTTCACCATTCGGGGCGAGTTCGTCGACGATGCCGCCATGCAGCGCCTGGTATGGCCCAATACGTTTTCGCTCGATAGCCTGAGTACCATCACCTACCAGAACCACTTGCCCGAAATCACGATACCCGACCTACTGAAAGAGCTGCGCAAGCTATTCAACTTGGCGCTGTTTTTCGACGTCCGCAATCGTACCCTCACCATTAACTACGCCGATGGCCTGTTGAATCAGGAACCACTACTCAACTGGTCGGCTAAGTTTGCGCCCAGCGCCAGCCGGGCCCCCGAAACCGCCCGACGGCTCGAACTCGACTGGGAGCTAGACAGCAACGACGGCCGCATGAAAGTGCGCCCCACCGATTACGAGCTCTACCACAGCCCCGGCGATACGCCACTGTTCCCGGTCAAAACCCTGCTCAGCACGCTCGAAAAAGACGTCAGTACGGGCTTGCCCATCATGGAGCAGCCCGGTATTACGCCCACAAACAACCAGATGAACAACAAATTTTCGCCACGGCTGCTGTTTTGGCACGGCCTAGTAGCCGGGCAACCCACCGCCCTACCCGACTACGGCAGCTACCGCTTAGCGTGGCATGGTACCAATAATCTTGTAGAAAGGTTCTGGAAGGGCTACGAGCAATTCCGGAAAAAGACCACGCGCCGGCTACTCTACGCCAACCTCAATGCGTCAGACATCGCCCACATTGATCACCACCGCACTGTTGGTCAAAACATGAAAATCCACGTGCAGGGCACCAACTACCTCATAGGCTCCCAACGCATAGCCTTACCGCTCAACACCTTGACGGAATTGGAGTTGTGGGGGGTGTAGTTTTATTTGATGGTTATTTGATTCGGTATATGATGGTGTTCTTATGGACGCCTATCATTTCGCCTAGCCTAGACTGGGTGATTCCGTTTTTTTCTCGAAACTTCTTTATGTCTTCGCCGCTGATTTCCAAAGGGATGAGAATTTTTCTTGTTGAATAGCACAATTTTTTTCCTACATGTCTTGCATGGTACAATTTTGTACCATAAATTTACGTCATAATATTTACGTCATAATAATTATGACGTAAAGATAACAGACCAAGCACATTTACAATGCAAGATTTATTAATCGGTACTAAGGAAATTCTACTTGGGGAGTTCGATGAACTCTATCCCGTATACGGGCGCAAGTGGAGATCAAAGCTTAAAAAGCTAAACCATTGGCACAATACCGCAACCGGATTGGCTGCATGGCGCAATATTTCGAACCGGACTACCGGCAACGAAACCCTTCGCCTTATTGTGGCCGACATGAATGCAGTGGTCAGTGGCCAGCCCACCATCCGCAAGCAGGACCTGGTGGGGCCCCAAGCTGCCCCACCCGCCGCGCGGCGCAAAAGAGCTTCTAAGCAGAAGGAAAATCAATAATCAATTCACTATCTAAGCAAAATGGAAACAATGACTCTAATCCAAACCATTTCCAAGCCTTAACCGCCGAAAGGCATCCTGACCCCTGTTGCTATGCTATACATCACACTCTATTGCCTGGTCTATGTGTCCCTGATCGTCTTAGGCTGGTGGCTCGTAGGCCAAGCCAAGAAGAACTTCGAAAACGAAGTTCCCCAATAACCCGAGTAACAATTTTTCACCCCTTAAACATCTAAGCAGATGAATGCAACAACCCAAAAAGCCGCCCCGCGAGCCTTCCGCCACCAACGGCTAGACGACCACTACGACCGCATGACGGCCGCCCAAGGCGATGCCTTCATCGAGCGCCAGTGCCTCAATGCTATTATTCTGGATTGCTATGCGCTAACCATTGCCCCCAAAAGCTGGCTGGATACCAAAGATGAGCAGCGCCGGGCCAAGCTCCTGGCCATCATCGACGACGCCACCGCCGGGGCCTCCGTCGACTCCATCGAGAGCCAGGGAGTTATGTCCTTCCCTTGCCCGACTTGTACACGTAGATTTAACACGGCCCAAGCTCGTGGTGCCCACAGCCGTTTTTGCGAGAAAGGAGGCTGCGATGCGTAGACAACGCGAATGACGCCATGACGGCGGTCTGTAATTTCTTGTCGAAAATGGAAAAACCCACTGACCATGCAACAGCTCAATTATTATGAAGCCAGAAAGCAAATCCTTATGACGAATACGACAACCCCATCCCGCCAGCTGATCCTGAGGGCCAGGATAACTGAGCGAAGAAGAGCGGTAGTACGCGGCATTGCCGATGGCTGGGAAATATCCCGCCTGGCCGAGCTGCAACGCTCCATAGCCCAAGACGAAGACGAATACCGCCAACTTATTAAAAACCAATCCTAACTACCATTATGACCCAAAAAACAAAATTCCCGACCACAGTCCCCGACTTGGAGCAACTGCCCTTCGAGATTGACACCATCGAATGCCCCTGCTGCCATGCCGTCCAGCAGGCGCGGGTGTACGATAACCTTCCTTTCGTGACCAAACTGCACATTTGCTCTTACTGCTCCTACGTGATTCAGGAGAGCGAGTGGAACTCGGTAGTGCCTGCATTCCCCTGAGCCGCCATGCTTACACTCCAACGCGTAGTGAAGCTGTACCATAGCAAGCGCCTGTGGACGCTCACCCCACCCGACAAGGGTGCCGCCTGCCGCCTGGTAGCCACTGCAATCGAAACGCCTACCGCCGACAAAGTCCCCAGCGCCCACACGCTGGGGGCCATCCAAGAAGCCCTGAACCTACTAACTGACTAATAATTATGAACATCAAAAACTCGATAACAGCCCACGCTTTTCGCTACCCGGAAATAATGCTGCTGCACACGATTATCAAGCTGGGCAAGCAGAAACACAAGATGGGGCCAGGCACCCACATGGGGACGCTGGAAAGCCAAGTGCAGGGCTGCTCAATGTCCACTAATATTGGGCATACGCATAGCCTCGTGCTCAATGCGGGAGAAAAAGCCGCCCTACGGATACTGATGGACGACTACGTACTTGGCATGGTGGATCACTTGATGCTGTTGGAAGACGACATGAAGGACAAGCATTTGGCCGGCTACCACGACGCCGGGCGGGTTGCAGCCAAGCTTTATTTTTCCTTGCTGCCCGGTGCCTTGGCTGCCTACCGTCGGGCTACCGAAATCAAGTTTGCCCTTTCTCATTAATTCCCCTCCCCCCTGCTTTCATAGTTGTAGTTTTGAGGGTTTTATAAGTGCTTCTCGAGCCTGGCTTTGCCGGGCTATGAGAGCAGGGGGGGTTTTTTCCTCAAAAAAACATGGCTCAGGCACAATTTAATTGTTTCGTAGGCGGCATTACGAATAAGAAACCGGATGGCGTCACGACGCTGGATACGGTGATCGGGCGAATAAGGTCCGACACTTTCAAGGAACAGGTGCTGGCCATTCGGGAGCAGACCAGCAAAAAAGCCGCTGATTTCTTCAAGAAGGATCTGGATTACGTGACCTTCTCTGGCACGTTCAGCCCTGCTCGGCTGGCGGCGAACCTGAAAAATCATAGTGGTTTTATCGTGGTCGATTTCGACCACATTGCCGACGTGGCCATGCTACGCATCCAGTTCCAGGCAGATCCTTACGTGGCGGCTTGTTTTGTGTCGCCCAGCGGCAAGGGGCTGAAATGCGTAGTGAAGTGCAAGGTCGATGCTCAGAACCATAAGGCAGTCTTTGCCGACCTGGCGGCCTACTTCAACAACGTATATCGGCTATCGAAAGAAGAGCAGGTGGACGTGAGCGGCAGCGACCCGAGCCGGGCTTGCTTCCTGAGCTGGGATCCCGACGCCTGGCTAAATCCCGAGCCGAAGACGTACACGATCAAGACGACCATGCCGCCGAAGCCCCGGACAGAAGCCCAGCAACTGACCGACGTCAGCGAGACGGAGCGGCACCTGGCGGCCGTCGTCGAGCGCATCGAGACCCACAAGATGGACATCTGCGGGGAGTACAGCAGTGAGTGGCTACTCATTGCCTTTTGCCTTAGCACTCTGGGCGAGGCCGGGCGAGGCTACTTCCACCGGGTGAGCGCCCTGAGTGAGAAGTACGACGAAAAGGACGCCGACGCGAAATTTGACAACGCTATCGCCACGTCGCGGTTCACGACGCCCTGGAAATTCTTCCAGATTGCCAAGGATTACGGCGTCGATGTGAGCAAGCCGAAGCGCGAAACCGCCCAATCAAGTACGCCCACGCCGCCCGATCAGAAGGGAGTGGTGGCTAAAAAGGCCGGGAAGAAGTCGCCTACCGACATGGAGACCTGGAACGAGACGACGGTGATCTACCGGGAGGATGGTGGCATTATCATCAAGGCCGGCAAGCACTGGGAGAACGTCGCGCCGAACTTCCAGCTGTTCATCAAATACAAGACCGAGGACGAGCAGGAGAACATTACCTGGGTGCTGGAAATCGTGATGAAAGATGGACGCAAGGAGTTCATTGAAGTACTGCACGATGAGTTTTGCTCCGCCCGAAAGTTGAAGAATATGCTGGCCACCAAGCAAATCGGCTTTAAGTTGAAAGACAGCCATCTGGACGAGTTGCAGAGTTACCTTTTCACCCAGACCAAGTTCAACACCGCCCAGAAGGTGATTCGGTATGGCTACCACGCCGAGAGCCGGGCGTACCTGTTTGCCAACGTGGCCTACAACGTGGCCACGCAGGAGCTGTTAAAGCCCGACGATTTCAACATCATTCAGGCCAACAAAATGCACCTGTCGATGCCCCAGCAAACCCGGGCACGGCTGGCCCGATACAGCCTCACGGCCCAGAAGGTTGCGTTTCGGAGCTTTTGGGAAAAATTCGCGGTGGCCCACGGCTACGACAATGCCTTTATCCCGGCCTGTTTCTATATTTTCAGCCTGTTCCGGGATCTGGGCATCAAACACAAGAGCTTTTCGCCGATCCTGTACCTGAAAGGCGGGGCCGGAACGGGCAAGAGTAGCATTGTGCGGGTGCTTACGGCGGCTTTCGGCCGGAAGCAAGAGGGCGTAAACCTTAAATCGAAAAACACGGAAGCGGCCCTCGTAAAGCTGATGTCACAGACGTCGAACGGGATTATCTGGTTCGATGAGTTCCATAATGAGATGGGCAATAACGAAGGGCTGATGCAGGCGGCTTACGATAACGACGGCTATCATAAGTCTACCGCCGACCTGCAGAGTATCGAGACGTCCACGGTCGAGATTCACAGTGCTCTGGCGCTCACCAGCAACTACCTGCCCGAAAACCCCATCTTCTTTTCGCGTTGTGTGTTCGTGCCGATTATGAGCGCGAAAAAGAGCGACGAGCAAAAGACGGCCTTCGACCAGTTGAAGGAAATGGAGGAAGGCGGCTTGGGCTGCCTTACGCTGGAACTGCTGGCGCACCGCGAATTACTGGAAGCCAACGACAACTATCTAGTTTCGTTCGGGCGATTGTACAAAGCCCTGAAAGCCCAGTTCCGGGGCGAGGACGTGGGAGAGCGGCTGTTCGCCAATATGGCCCAGATCATGGCCGCGCCCTACACGCTCATGGTTTTTGGCAAGATTAACCTGTTGCTGGAAGAAGAAACAACCGACGAAGCCACAATCATGGCCGAATTCGTGCGGGTGGGCACCATGTACATCAACCGCCAGTGGCGCATCCAGAACGAGAGCAAAGCCATCGCGGAGTTCTTCGAGGTGATCCAGTCGCTCTTTGACCAGGGGCAGGTGATGGAGGACTACCATTTCCGCTTCGATGGCGATATGGTGAAGCTTCACTTCCCGAAATTGTACAACATGTATCAGCAAAAATATCGACAAACATATTTCAAGTCTCCAGCCGATCGGGACACGATTCAGACCGAGTTGACTACACTTGCGGGATACAGCGACTGGCAGGAGATGCAAAAGTCGATTCGGTTTGCGAACGATGGAACGAGTAATTCAAAAGCGAATTCAATTCCAGAAAAACGGGCTTGCGAGTTGAATTACAGGAAATTGCAGGAATTGTTCGGCGTGGATTTCGAGACTAAAGCAAGGAGAATATAATTTCTGTTGAAAAAAAAACAGGCATAAAAACGACTACACGACTACAAAAGGAGATAAGTATCTAATAATCAATATATAAGTTGTAGTTTTTATGTAGTCTTTTTGTAGTCAAAGTGTAGTTTTGTAGTTTTTGTAGTCGTTGTAGTCAGGGGGCGACTACAAAATTAAGCCCGTAAGTGTTTTATTTTCAATGGATTACAAGAAATGTGTAGTGTAGTCCGACTACACCCCCTAAAAACTCACAGAAAAACAGCTAAAAAATGAGTGAAATCGTAAGAGCCGAATCGAAGAAAAATGCAATACGGGTTCATATCGAACCCAACGGTATCGTGCCCATGTGGAGCCTGTGGCGTCATCAGTCGACGGGGGTAGTGTGGATGCTGGTCGGCAAGGATATATGGCAGAATCCTTATAGGATAGAGTCGGTGCGGCTGCTGGACGTGAAACGCAGGGAGGTGATGAGTGTGCCCTATGAAGAATTTCGGAACGACATCAATAGCGGCTGGTATTCTATGATAATGTAATGGTAATCAAGGTTTTTCATTTAATTTTCAATACAACTATGGAAAAAGTAAAAAAAGAGTACGTCAGCGAGGAATCACTCAATGGCCCAATCCGGCAGGATCGACAAACCGAGGGCAAGTTTGCCTACTATAACCGCAAGCGGCAGCTGTTTGTGTCGGTGTATACCTATCGTGGCACCATCAGGCTTTCACTCGGCCTGTACATGGCCATGGGTAGGCCTACGGGCGTGGAGCTCTACCTAAAACCCGAAACCAAACGCCTGTTCCTGATGCCTAGTACCTCCCCTAGCGCCTACCGGTTACTGATGTACGAAGGCAACACGGAGTGCGATTTTCGGCCCAGGAATATGATCCAACAGATGCTGAAAAACCGCAGGAAGATCAAAACCGAGGCGGTTCCGGATATGATCAGCCCTAGTGGCCAGCCGATGTTTGAGATCCATTACCAGCCTGATAAGGAAGTAAAGCCTCCCCTACCCGAGGTAGATCTGCCCGACGCCCACACGCTAGCTGCCGCCCTCCAACTTGCCGAATGGATCGTGAAGAACCGGCCCACGAGCTTCTTGAAGCAAGCCGAAATAGGTACCGAAAACCGGGAGCTCCTGCGGCGGTATTATGGGGGGAAGGGTTAAGGGAGGAAAGGAGGAAGAATTCAAATTTTGACAATAAACAGCAAAATGATAACGACAAAAGAATTAGCGATGCACATACAGCAGATGCGCGAGCTGCAAAATGCCTATTTCTCTTCCAAGAAAGAAAACCGATGGGGCGATAAGAAATTACTGGCAGCCTCGAAGGCTAAGGGAGCGGTAGTGGACGCATTGGTGAAGGACGTATTGGCCAAATCAAAAGTCTGGACGCAGGTAGTAGACAACAAGGTGGATGTGCCCGATGAGTTGTATCCATTTTTCAGTACGGTATATAGCGAGTTGAGTTTTCATTCGGTTTCCAGAAAAAACCAGGCATTGACTGCGGTGGATATTGTGCGGAGATCCGAGCTTTTTTTTTCGGGGGAAGGGCACTATGTCGGGCTGGGTATTTTCGTGGAAGGAGGGGTGGAAGTATGACACACGAAATACTAAGCCCTAGGTGGGTGTGGCTGTATGATGGTGAGCTGGGCAGCCGGGGCGTGAAGGAGCTTCGCGGTGAGTCGGCTACGGAGTACATCGCCTCGTTGCCACTAGCACCGCTGCCAAGTACCAAGGCCGGGAAAAAGAAAGGAGGGGTGCAGCTATGACCCCAAAAACAACCCGACGGCCACTGAGCCAGCACGAGGAGCGGCTGTCGCTGATGCTCATCACGAGCACGCATTTCACGATCCATCTGATGGATAAGCTGAAACACACCAGCTTGTATAAGCAGGATGTGAAGGCCGCGGCCAACTTATTTCTACCCAAGCTGGAAAAGCACGCCGCCCTGACGCTCTGGAACCCCAGGACGATTGAAGATGGCGAAAGCGAACAACTCGACTTCCTGATGAACAGGATGTACGAGGTGATGATGATCAGCCTAGCTACTACCGATGTGCCCGACGACGAGCGCAGCGCCTTCTCGTTGGAAATGAACAGGGTATTTGAACGCTATGGCCTGAATATTAGGTACGGAGCCCACAACGAGCTTCGGGTAGTGAACGAAAGAAAGGAGGTGGCGGAGCTATGAGCAGTGATACCAAATGGGGCCTTGCTGTTACCCTAAGAATAGAGTAGAGAACAAAAAAACCGCCCCCGGCTGGATACCGGGGGCGGGGCTAATGGGGAGCGGCGAAACTTGGCGAATGGTACTAGCAATCGGCAATGCCAATATACCACCAATTCGTAAGACTATGCAACTAGAAATTCCGGTCAAGCCGCACGTGCGCACGTTTCTGGAACACCCCATGAACCTGGGGCCCGGACCAACTGATATCAGAAAAGACCACTGGCTGGGCGAGCTGCTGCTGTCGATCTTGTCGTTTCATCCGCTCGACCGCGATGATCTGGGAGTAGACTACCTGCCGAGCCGCATGAGCAAGCTCAGCACGATCACGATTAACCCGACGTTCCGGGTGAACTACGACCTGCTCACCGATGGGCACCTGTGCCGGATCGGGGCGGGTATCGAGTCGCAGTTTAAGCTGGCGCTGATCTACTACGTGAATGGCCGGATGACGCTGCTGCCCTCGGAGCAGGGCGCGGTGAAGAAGTTTTACGAGGAATACGGCATCAATCCCGACGATTATGACCTCGACGCAGCGTACAAAATGGTGCAACGAGCCCGGCTTTTACGCTAGGCATGAGACCTCGGTCCGAAACGGTCGGGGATTTTTTGTGTCCTATTTTCGGGAAAAGCTGTCCTATTTTCAAGAAAAGTTGTCCTGCCCGATGGTTACAACAGAAAAGTTGTCCTTGTGATGGAGCGGTGGTGTATTGAACTTGCTACTTATGATTTCAGAACAGGTTCTTGGAAGCTCCGCCCCGCTGCTCAATGCGGGGCATGTGCGTCGGCTCCGGCTCTTGCGCAAGCAGGATGTGCTGGGGGTGATTGACCCCGTGCGGCACGTGGGGCTAGGCGGAAGCTACGAGATACCGGCCGCTGGCCTGATGGCCGCGCTGGACGCGACGGTGTATCTGCCGCAGGTGCAGCCAAGAACCATCAGGTTTTCGGAAACGCCCACCGACAGTGAGCAGGGCCTCGCCTACGAGCAGAGCCTGAGCATGGACGTACCCAACCCCTCACCCGAGCTGCTGGCCTGGCTACTAACCCACAACCGTACCGAATGGCTACTGGTGTGGGAAGACTACAACGATACGGCCTGGCTGAGTGGCACGGAAGAAAACGGCCTCAGGATGCTATGGAGCCGTAGCGTAGCCAGCCAAAATGCGCTGGTGATTACCTGGACGGGCCGTCTGCCCCTCCCCTCGTTTGTGGTGGCGGGTTTTGAGCCGGCGGAGTTGTTTCCGGATTCGGCCTTTGATTATAGTTTCAATTTTGACTTCGCTAGCTAATAGGCTTCAACTTTTCTTCGATACTAGCCACGAGCTACCAAGCGCCCAACCCCGCCGGGGTACGGAAGCTATACCTGGTACTGGCCAGGATGATTATAGAGCCCTGGCCAGTACCGGCTGACATTGTGGATGGGCAGATCGTGAGCCTACCGCCGCTGGTGCCGGGCGAAGATTGGGCCGTGTATGCCTGCCCCGACGGCACCGTAGAAGTAAGCTCCGAAAAGCAAGGCGACCCTGGCTTTCATAGTTTCCGGCACAATGTGGAGCTGGTGTTTGCGGGTTTTCTGCCCCTGCTGAGCTGAGCAAGCACCTGAACGCCGGAGCTGTGCTGGTGGCCGAAATGCAGGATGATGTGTACGCCGTGCTGGGCACGAGCTACTCGCCTCTCTACCTGAAAAATAATTTCAAATCGGGTAAGAAAGGCAACGACAAACGGGGCTATACCATTAAGGGTGAGCAAGACGGCATACCCTGGGACTTACTACCCCTTAGCCCGGCCATGACGCCACCCCTGGCGGCCGAGTTTTCAAATGATTTTAGTGAGGACTTTACCATATAACAACCATGAGTTTAGCGAGTGTAAATGCACTGATTGACGCCGGGTTTCCGGATAATAATAACCGCGAAGGCACAGCCCAGAAGCTACGCGATGTATTGAAACTTACCACGGGCCACGCCCAAGAGGCCATCGACGTTTCGGAAGAAGCCATTGATCTGTTCAATGAGGTGCTAGACCCGGCCCGCAACTCCGCCGTACAAGCGGCAGCGAGCGCGGCGGCGGCGGCAGCGATCGTACAGGGAAGTGCCACGGCCCGCCCAAGCATCCGGCCAACGCTGCTGGTGGATTTCGCGAATGCCGACAGGTTCGACCCGCGCTTGATCGTTACAAGAAACTCGATTGGCACCTGTTTCGACGAACGCGGGTTTCGCGTTA
>Ga0209284_10004471_pt1 | contig 15683 bp, 18 predicted proteins | sample FRY03_FD_187211 | JGI IMG/M metagenome (GOLD analysis project Ga0209284, IMG submission 187211) | Freshwater microbial communities from Lake Fryxell liftoff mats and glacier meltwater in Antarctica - FRY-03 (SPAdes) (version 2) | ecosystem: Environmental > Aquatic > Freshwater > Ice > Glacier... | reverse complement strand
AAGGCCACCATGATCAAAGGCGGTTTGGATCGCGGGTCGCAAGTGTTCCTCGGTGTAATGCATTCAGAGGTTAAACGCACGATCTTTAACTTTTCTTAACCACCTGAATAGTTACGCAAATTCCTGCATTTGTCCGCTTCGATTGAGTTTGTGGTAGTAGTTATTGGCTTTTGATTCAGACACTAAAGAATCGTTTAGTTTCGGACATCACCTCGAATAAACGATCCACTTCGGCTTTCGTGTTGTAGCAGTAAAAAAACTCGCACGCGCAGTGGACTCGACACCGAGTTTTCGCATGAGCGGCTGGGTGCAATGATGGCCCCCGCGCAAGGCCACGCCCCACTGGTCGGCCAAGGTCACGACATCGTGAGCATGCACGCCGTTGAGGAGGAAACTCACCACGCCGGCACGCTCCATTTTCGGACCAAAGAGCCGAACTCCTTTCAATTCTCAAAGCCGTTCGTAAGCGTAGCTTGCCAGTTTCTGGTCGTGCTGCCGGATGTGCTCCAGTCCAATGCCATCAAGGTAATCCATGGCCACATGCATCGCAATCGGTCCAGAAATGTCGGGCGTGCCAGCCTCGAATTTGTGCGGGGCCTCCTTGTAGGAAGTTTGGTGAAAATCGACGCTCAGGATCATGTCGCCGCCGCCCTGATACGGCGGCATCGCGTTCAGAAGCTCGCTCTGGCCGTAAAGCGCACCAATGCCCGTCGGGCCGCAAAGCTTGTGACTGGAGAAGACCATAAAATCGCAACCCATTTGTTGCACATCAAGAGGCTTGTGTCCCACGCTCTGGGCGGCATCGACGAGCGTCGTCACTCCGAGTTTCCGCGCGCGTTCGCACAACTCGGCCACTGGGTTCACCGTGCCCAAGGTGTTGGAGACATGAACCATGGCGAACAACTTGACTTGTGAGGTGAGCACTTGGTCGAGTCGGTCGAGGTCGAGCAACCCCTCATCGCCAGTGACGGGCAGATACACCAGTTTGGCCCCGTGCGCTCAGCCAGCAATTGCCACGGCACGATGTGCTGTGGTGCTCCATCTCGGTGAGCAAGATCTGGTCGCCGGGCTTGAGGTGCGCGTTGCCCCAGGCGTTGGCGACGAGATTAATGCCTTCCGTGGTGCCGCGCGTGAATACGATTTCGTCAGCACTTCGGGCCTTGATGAAGTGGGCGACACGGGTTCGGCCGGCTTCGAATGCGGCGGTGGCGCGATTACTCAGTTCATGGATGCCCCGATGCACGTTGGCGTTGTCGCACTCGTAGTAGTGGACGAGGGTGTCAATGAGGCGCGCGGTTTCTGACTGGTGGCAGCGTTGTCGAGGTAAACGAGCGGGTGCCCGTTCACCGTCTGGCGCAGCGCGGGAAAGTCCTCTCGAATTATTTGCCAGTTGAACGTCATGAATTGGAGTTAAAACATCCCAAGTTGGAGTTTGGCCGCCTCTGACATCATCGATTGGTTCCATGTCGGGTCAAACACGACCTCACAGGTGGCTTCGGTGATTTCATCGAGGGCGAGAAGCTTGGCCTGCACATCCGAGGAGAGCGCTGGCCCCATCCCGCAGCCGGCGGCCGTGAGTGTTATCTTCAGGTCGGCCCGATAGGAACTGGTCTCCGCAATGGGGGTTAGTTCGCAGTTATAAACGAGACCAAGGTCCACAATATTGACTGGGATTTCGGGGTCGTAGCAGGTCTTGAGTTGGCTCCACACTTCCTCCTCCAACTCCTCGAACGTCCGACGCTGACCGGTCGAGTTGGCTGGTTTGGTAGCAACTTCAATGCCGAGCGCATCAACGTCTTTATCGGCCAGCCGGAACAGGTTGCCATTAACGACGATGGTATAGCTACCACCAAGCGACTGAGTGATGCGGGCCAGTTCACCTTTCTGGAGGGTGACTTTGGTGCCGATAGGGACAACCGTCCCTTCTACGTCGCGGGTGAGCTTTATCGGTTCGTTCGAGTTCATCGCTGCTCCTCCCCGGATTCGGTCGAAATGGTTTCGCCCCTGCCTTCCACTGCCGCCGCCGCCGCGTGCCATGGCAGGAGGGCGCACTTCACCCGCGCAGCGAACTTGTGGACGCCTGACAGCGCAGCTAATTTGCCCAAATCACCGTTGCTATGGCCCGTAATGATCAGGTCGCGGACTTTGTCGAACATCGCCTTCACCTCGGCTTTGGTCTTGCCTTTGAGGCTTTCGGTGAGCAGCGACGCCGAAGCGATGGAAATCGCGCAGCCGGAGCCTTGGAAGGTCAGTTCCTGCACCACGTCGCCGTCCATCCTAGCGTAAATCGTGCAACTATCCCCGCAAATTGGATTGGTTCCCTGCGCGGTGCGGTTGGCATCGGGCAAGACGCGGAAGTTCCTCGGACTTTTGTTGTGGTCGATGAGGAGCTGTTGATAAAGCTCTGTCAGGTCGTCGGACATGATGGGTGCTCTGCGGTTTGTTGGGTTTGTTCCAAGCGGTCCCACACCAGTCGGTCCAACTCCTCGCGCAAGGCTACGCAGCGGACGCGGTCGATGATTTCCCCGGCGAAGGCGTGAATCAGCATGCGCCGCGCCTTCTCCAGCGGAATGGCACGGGCGCGCAGGTAGAAGATGGACTCGTCATTCAATTGCCCGATGGTCGCACCGTGCGTGCATTTCACGTCGTCGGCATAGATTTCGAGCTGCGGCTTTGTGTCGGCGGTCGCGTCATCCGAGAGCAGCAGGTTTTTGTTCGTCTGCTTGGCATCGGTCTTCTGCGCGCCGGGGCGGACGAGGATGCGTCCGTGAAAGACGCCCTTCGATTTATCAGCGAGGATGCCGTTAAAATACTCGTGGCTCGCACCATGCGGCTGAGCGTGGTCAACCACCATGTAGTGGTCGGCGAGTTGCTCGCCACGCGTTAGGTAGAGACCGTTGAGGATGCACTCTACGCCCTCGCCAGCGAGCGTGGCATAAATGTTCGTACGCGAGAGTTTCGCGCCGAGCGCAATCGAGTGGGTGACCGTATTGCTCGCGCGGCTAAGATGCGCTGCGACAGTCGCGATGTGGAATGCCTGCTGGTTCTCATCCTGGAATTTCAAGTGTTCAACGACCGCGCTCTCACCGGCGATAAGGGTGGTGACCGAATTGGTGAAGTAAGCCGTATCACCTAAGCTCACGTAGCTTTCGATGACGGTGATCTGGCTGTTATCCTCCGCCACGATCAGGTTGCGCGGGTGCGACGTTACGCCCTCGGCTTGAACGGACGTGACGTAGAGTAGGTGAATCGGGTCGGTCACGGCCTGATTCGCAGGCACATATATGAACGCGCCATCTTGGAAGAACGCAGTGTTTAACCCAGTGAAGGCATTGTCTTCCATATGGACATGGCGATACAGGTGCCGCTCTACCAGAGCAGTCTCAGTGGCCAGCGCGACGGCGAGGCTCATTACCTTCGCTCCTGCTGGCAGGTCGGCGAGGGATGACAACTCCGGCGCGAAATGACCGTTGATGAAGACGAGTTTACTACCGGCGAGTGCAGTGAACGGGAAATCACTCAGCACCTTTTCTGTGATGCCGTGGTGCGCCGGTTTCATGACCGGTGCCAACGTCATCTTAGCGATGGGTGCCACATTGGTGAATCGCCAGTCTTCGTCGTGCAATGTCGGAAGGCCGAGTTTATCAAAGCACTCGAAGCCCACTTTTCGAGCCGACGATAACAACGCCGTATCATTGTCGCCTTTCTGAGGAAACGACTGCTCGTCGCGCTTCAGTTTGTGATCCGTGATCCGCAGTTCCCGCGCGTTGCTCGGTTTGGTTTCGGTGATAATCATTGGAGTGATTTGGTTCGAGCTTTAGGCGGGCACGGCGGCGGCGTGGATCATCCCGTCATAGCCTGTCTCCTCTAATTCGAGCGCCAGTTCCTTGCCCCCGGACTTCACGATCTGGCCGTCGTAGAGCACGTGCACGAAGTCGGGCTCGATGAAGTTAAGCAGGCGCTGATAATGCGTGATGACGAGTTGCGCGTTGTCGGGGCGTTTCAGCGTGTTGACGCCATGGGAGACGATCTTCAGCGCGTCGATGTCGAGGCCCGAGTCGGTTTCGTCGAGGATGGCGAACTTCGGCTCCAGCACGGCCATTTGGAAAATCTCGTTGCGCTTCTTTTCGCCGCCAGAAAACCCGTAGTTGACGGGCCGTTTCAATAAATCTTCCGGCAGGTGGAGCAGTTTCACTTTCTCCTTCACGAACAAGAGGAACTCCATGGCGTCGAGTTCGGGCAGCCCGCGATGTTTGCGAATTTCATTATAGGCGGCCTTGAGAAAGTAAGTGCTGTTCACGCCGGGAATCTCGACCGGATACTGGAAGGCGAGAAAAACGCCTTCGCAGGCACGTGCCTCGGGGGAGAGTGCGAGCAAATCCTGGCCACAGTAGATGACCTCGCCGCCAGTGATGTTGTAGCCTTCGCGTCCGGCAAGGATCGCGGCGAGCGTGCTCTTTCCGCTGCCGTTCGGGCCCATGATGGCGTGCATTTCTCCGGGATAAATCGTGAGATTGATTCCTTTGAGAATCTGTCGGCCCTCCACGGCGGCGCTGAGGTTTTGGATGGTAAGAATAGGTTGTTTCATTGGCGTATTTAAGTCGTTGAATTTCGTTCGGCCTTTTAGCCCACGCTGCCTTCCAGACTCACGCTGAGTAGCTTCTGAGCTTCGAGGGCGAACTCCATCGGCAGTTGCTGAAAGACATCTTTGCAATAGCCGTTGACGATCATGTTCACGGCGTCCTGCGTCGGAATGGCGCGCTGGTTGCAATAGAAAATTTGGTCTTCACCCACCTTCGTCGTGCTCGCCTCATGCTCGACCTGTGCGGAGCTATTCTTCACCTCAATATAGGGAAAGGTGTGCGCCCCGCACTGATCCCCGATGAGCAACGAGTCGCATTGCGAGTAGTTGCGGGCATTGGTCGCGCCCTTCAGGATTTTCACCAGGCCGCGATAGCTGTTCTGGCCGTGACCAGCGGAGATGCCCTTCGAGATGATGGTGCTGCGGGTATTCTTGCCGATGTGGATCATCTTCGTGCCGGTGTCGGCCTGCTGATAATTATTCGTCAACGCCACCGAGTAGAATTCGCCAACCGAGTTGTCGCCCTGCAAGATGACGCCGGGATACTTCCAGGTGATAGCCGAGCCTGTCTCAACTTGCGTCCAGGAAATCTTCGAGTCGCGCCCTTTGCAGTGGCCACGCTTGGTGACGAAGTTGTAGATGCCGCCCTTGCCGTTTTCATCGCCCGGATACCAGTTCTGCACGGTGGAGTATTTGATCTCGGCGTTGTCCAGCGCGATGAGTTCGACGACTGCGGCATGGAGTTGGTTCTCGTCGCGCATAGGGGCGGTGCAGCCTTCGAGATAACTCACATGACTGCCCTCGTCGGCGATGATGAGCGTGCGCTCGAACTGGCCGGACTTGGCGGCGTTGATACGGAAATAGGTGGATAACTCCATCGGGCAACGCACCCCTTTCGGGATGTAGCAGAACGAACCGTCGGTGAAGACCGCTGAGTTCAGCGTTGCGTAAAAGTTGTCGGTGTAAGGAACCACCGAACCGAGATACTTGCGGACGAGGTCTGGATGCTCCTGCACCGCTTCGCTGAACGAGCAGAAGATGATCCCCTTTTCGGCCAGCTGTTTCTTGAAAGTGGTGCCGACGGAAACGCTGTCCAGCACCGCGTCCACCGCCACGCCCGCCAGCCGCATACGTTCGTGGAGAGGGATGCCGAGCTTCTCGAAAGTCTCCAAAATCTTCGGATCCACTTCGTCCATGCTCTTCGGGCCGTCAGCGAGATTCTTGGGCGCGACGAAGTATGTGATGTCCTGATAGTCGATCTGCGGATAATGCACCTTGGGCCACGTCGGTGCCTCCAGGGTCAGCCAATGGCGATACGCTTTCAGCCGCCATTCCATCAGCCACTCCGGCTCGTTCTTCTTGCCCGAAATGAATCGAATGATGCCCTCGTTCAGCCCCGGCGGCGCGGACTCCGTCTCGATGTCCGTGTAGAAGCCGAATTTGTATTCACTTTTAACCAGTTCTTCAATAGTGTCTGTTGATGTGCTCATGATATTTTGCATCTCGACTTCGATGTCATTTTCTTCTGCTGAGCATTTGCTAACCCCTCAACAGGATGGCGCTGCCCACGCGAGTAACCCTCTGATGCTGACCCATCCAGCAGCCCCAACCAATGGGGTGTAACCCTATCCACGCGGGCGTTTTGAATTTCCAATTTCGGAGTGCCTCTGCTGTAGGCTAAGCCTTGGTGAGACATTCGATAACTACCTTCTGGGTATTCCATGTTCGACTTCTTCGACGCGCTCTCGGCCCTCCCGCTCTTGCATCCAGTCGCCATGGCCTGTGCCTGTGCTACGCTCGGATTTTTCATAAATGCCTCAGTCGGTTTGATGGTTGCTAAATAGGCCGGAACCTGCGGCTCCGGCATGGCGTTACCCTTGGTGATGCGCTTCGCAAGACCGGTCGGTCGGTGCATCCGCGACGACGGCGGTCAGTTGCACCAGTCCCGCATTGAGCAGGTAGGCTTCCACTTCGTCTCCGTTAACATCGGCCAGCATATGCCCATCGACCTCCACACAAGGGGAAAGGCTCTGCCCGCTCTTTGCGATCATCTCTGCGCGGAATAACGGGTTGATGATGATATCGCGATCTTCGTAGTCCAGATTGTATTTGCGCATGATGGAGCGCACGCCCTGGCTCCAGCCGCAGGAGGTTTTCAGGTAGGCAGTGATGATTGGTGTTTTCATGGATGTTTTGCGTTTTGGTTTTTTGGTTTTCGTTTAAGGTCGGTTGTAACCTTGTGGTCGCTTCCTGCGGTAAATCTTCACGCTCCGTCTGCGCCATTGTTCCCGATTGCTTCGACCGGGCATCCCTCCATGGCTTCCTTGCAAAGCGCTTCCTCCTCCGGGGTTGACGCTTGCTTAAACACATAGGAATAGCCGCCCTCCTCACTGCGGGTGAAGTTGGCCGGGGCAGTCTCGCGGCACAAGTCGCAGTCAATGCACTGCTCATCGACGTAAAACTGTCCAGCCACGTTTTCCGCGTATTTGTTTTCAATGTCGGCCATAGATTTCCTTTCGTTTCTTGCACTTTATCTCACGTCGTTGCGGTTCGTGCGCCGGACCCTTCGATTGGATTTCGTTTGCGCGCACTGCCGACTTTCTAAAGTTCTTGCTTGTGAAAAGAGTAACTGCGGTATGATGCCTGACAAGCGATATGTTAAAGTTTCTTCTTTAGAAAAGAATCGAGCGATTAAACTGGCCTTGGAAAACGATTGGCTGTAATCCTCGACTCATGACGAAACGCGGTGCTACTCACAAAAAATCCGATCTAGTTCCCAGTCGGCAAACGATCCTGCGCCTGCTCAAGCAGCAGGGGCCGAGCGATTCCGAAGCCTTGGGCGCGCAATTGGGTATCTCCGCCATGGCCGTCCGGCAGCACCTCTACGCGCTGCACGCTCAAAAGCTGGTGAGCTACCAGGAAGAGCAGCGCCCAATCGGACGGCCAGCCAAGATGTGGTCTCTGACGCCGGCCGCCGAGTCCCATTTCCCCGATGCGCATGCGGGCTTGACCGTGAATTTGCTGAACGCGGTGGAACAGACCTTCGGCGAGCAAGGCGTCAAGCGCGTCGTGTTGCAAAGCACGCACCAGCAGATTGAAAGCTACCGATCCCGCATCCCGGCTGGTGCCTCGCTTCAGATTCGGCTGAAGACGTTAATCTCCCTACGTAACGAAGAAGGCTACATGGCGGAAGTGCAACGACAATCGGACGGTTCCTTTTTTCTGATTGAGAACCACTGCCCCATTTGCGCCGCAGCCAACGTGTGCCCCATGCTGTGCGACTCTGAGCTTGAGGTCTTCCGGGCAATCTTGGGAGAAGACGGAGTAATCGAGCGGACGGAGCACATGCTGGCGGGCGCACGCCGCTGCGTTTACCGTATCCGAACACCTTTATGAGGCGTAATTTTTCGGTAAAATGAATACTGAAGCCTCCCCCAATTCTATCTCCAACTCCATCGAACCGCTCCGCGCGAGGTTGCTGGAGCATCCCCTCTACGCCCGTTTGCAAACCCTGGAGAACCTGCGTGTTTTTATGGAGCACCATGTGTTCGCGGTCTGGGATTTCATGTCGCTGCTAAAAGCGCTGCAGCGGCAACTGACCTGCGTAAACGTGCCTTGGGTGCCGCAAGGGGAACCGGCGGTGCGCGCACTGATCAACCAGATCGTCCTCGGCGAAGAAAGCGACCGCAGCCCTGACGGACGGCCCAACAGCCATTTCGAACTCTACCTGGAAGCGATGCAGGAGGTAGGTGCGGCGACGGCGGCGATGGACGAATTCATTCGCCTGCTGTGCGCGGGGGTGGAGGTGGCAGCGGCGCTGGCGGCAGTGCAAGCACCGGACTGCGTGCGGGACTTTGTGGCCGGCAGCTTTCAGGTCATCCGCGAGGGGAAGATACATGCGGTGGCGGCGGCGTTTACCTACGGGCGCGAAGATTTGATTCCGTCGATGTTTGGCGAACTGGTGACGAGCCTCAACGCTCAATTCCCCGGCAGGGTAGAGACGTTGCGCTATTACTTGGATCGACACATCGAACTCGATGGCGACGAGCACGGCGAGTTGGGGCGGCAGATGTTGGCGAGCCTGTGTGGTAACGATCCCCTTCGCTGGGAAGAGGCGCGTGAGGCGGCGGTGCGGGCGCTTGAGCAGCGCCTCGCGCTTTGGGACGGAATCAGCGCCGCGATAGGCGTAGCCAGACCATGAACGCTAACCACCGCAGCCGCCCACAGGTGGTGGTGCTGGGTGCCGGGTTTGGCGGACTGACCTTCTGCCAAGCGTTCGCCCATCCGAATGCCCAAGTCACAGTGGTGGATCGGCAGAACCACCATCTCTTCCAGCCGCTGCTTTATCAGGTGGCCACGGCCGGTCTGTCCGCGCCGGAGATCGCGCAGCCGGTGCGCTCGATTCTGCGGAACAAACCGAATCTCACCGTGCTGCTGCAAAGCGTCGCCGGGGTCGATCTGGCGCACCGGCAAGTGTTACTGGCGGATGGCCCGCTGAACTACGACTACCTCGTGCTCGCGCTCGGCAGCGTGACCAGTTACTTCGGTCATCCCGAGGGGGAATCGCACGCCCCCGGCCTCAAGTCGCTCGACGACGCGCTCCGCATCCGGCGGCAAATCCTGCTGGCGTTTGAACGAGCTGAAACCAGCCTGAGCGAGACGGAAAAAGCGCGGCTCATGAGCATCGTCGTGATCGGCGGCGGCCCGACGGGCGTGGAACTCGCCGGGGCCTTTGCGGAGCTGACGCGGCGGGTCCTCAAGCGCGATTTCCGCCGGATCGATCCCCGTCAGGCACGGGTAATCCTCGTCGAAGCCGGCCCACGCCTGCTCCCGCAGTTTTCGGCGGGCCTCGCGGCGAAAGCACAGCAGCAACTCGAACGCCTGGGCGTCGAAGTTCGCACAAACGCAAAGGTTGAATCCATCGGCGACGGCTACCTGGTTTTTGCGAACGGTCAGCGAATCGACAGCGCGAACATCATTTGGGCGGCCGGCATATCCGCCCACCCGGTCACGCGAAAGCTGGGGGTCGAACTGGATCGCAGCGGCCGCGTGCGGGTCAATCCTGACATCAGCCTGTCGGGCCACGCCGAGGTCATTGCCATCGGCGACCTCGCGGCGGTGACCGACCAGAACGGCAATTTAGTCCCAGGGGTCTCAGCGGCGGCGATGCAAATGGCGAAGCCTGTGGCCCGAATCCTTAAAGTGGAGCTGAACGCGGATGGCTCCGGACCTGAGCCTCGTCCGGCTTTCCGCTATTGGAACCGGGGCACGATGGCAACCGTCGGCCGGTCGGCGGCCATCGCGCAAATTGGCCGGTTTGAATTTTCGGGCTGGCTGGCTGGCATGGGTAGCGTGGCTACTCGTTCACTTGATTTTCTTGATCGGGTTCAGGAACAAAGCCGCGGTGCTACTCCAGTGGATCCACTCGTATTTCACCTACAAACTGGGATCGCGGATCATCACTGGATTGGACGACTCCGCCACGGGAAGCCGCGCCCGACAAAATGCCCTGCTGTTAGAACCTGAGAAAAATTAAGTGAATATTATGAGTGATATATCAAAAGAAGAATCAATCAAGGGCGCTTTCATGGGTGCCATCGTTGCAGATGCACTGTGCTTGGGAAGTCATTACGAGTATGATGCTCAAAAAATCCATAAGGCCTATGGGAATAAGCCGATTGAACAATTCATGTCCCCGGGTGAAATGATGGGGGGTCAAACTCATGGGATTGGATGGGGCGAGAGAAACTATCATCCCGGTAAAAAAGCAGGGGGAACCACCGACTACGGTGATTACAATATCGTTATTTTGGAACACTTGGCAGCAATTGCTAATCCTCCCAGAGCGTTTAGTGTTGGGGCGCTGATTCCTCATTGGATGAATCGTTTGGAAAACGGCTGGGGCTCATGGATATGCACCATGACCAAAGAGACTTATTCGCAGGTGAAAAATGGATTCCCGATTGAGCAATTGGGCGGTATGTCCAATGCGATGGCGATCCGTCATGTCGCTGCACATGCCTACTATGAAACCGAAGATGAGCTAGTGGATGTTGCACGTAAAACGATGTTTACTCATAGGAACAGCGAAGCATTGGGCGGAGGGGAATTTTTTGCGCGTGTGACCCATCGTGTGATAAATGGTGCGACACCTCAAGATGCGATCGAAGCTGTCGCCGTATTGATGGGCGGATTTTTTGAGACGAAAGTCGCTCAGGCCATTGCAAAATTCAAAGAGGCAACCAATCCTGATGCACCGCTGTCCCGTGAGCCTTTTGCGGATGATTTGGCATTGACCTCGATGGCACGGCTATGGGATGTTGGTCGATCCGAACCCATTAAAGTCGGCAAAGCAAGTCCGACAGAGGGGACCCTCCCAGGGGCTGTCTATTTCATTCTAAAATATGCCGATCAGGCAGATGGTTTAAAAAAAGCGATTGCAGCCAATGCCATGGTAGGTGGAGATAATGCGTCACGCGGTATCGCGATTGGCATGGTGTTGGGCGCGTATCAAGGGATCAATGCTATCCCAAAGGAGTGGCAGGCCACATTGGATCAATGGGATTATTGTGATGACCTTCTCAATCAATTACCGCTGCTAAAAACAACCACCCACTCTCCCGGTCTCCGTTCCGAACCTTCCTCCCAAAAACCTGCCGCCGCCACCACGTAGGGCGCGGGTCTTACTGATTTCTATTTTTCAAACCGCGATGGACACCACTCGTAAACCCTCTTGGATCCGGGCCAAAATGCCCGCCGGCCCCGCCTACGACGCGACCCTCCGTATGGTGAAGGAGCACAAGCTCCACACCATCTGCCAGAGCGCACGTTGCCCGAACATCGGCGAATGCTGGTCTCGCGGCACCGCCACGCTCATGATCCTGGGCGACATCTGCACGCGCTCGTGCAATTTCTGCGCGGTCAAGACCGGCCGCCCGACGGAGCTCGACCTCGACGAGCCCGTGCGCGTAGCCGAGGCCGTCGCCAAGATGGGCTTGAAGCACTGCGTCATCACCAGCGTCTGCCGCGACGAGTTGAAGGACGGCGGCGCGAGTGTGTGGGCCGCGACCATCCGCGCCATCCGCGAACGCAATCCGCACACCGCCATCGAGGTGCTGGTATCCGACTTCAAAGGCCAGTTGGAGCATTTGGACACCGTGCTCGACGCCCAGCCCGACATCTACAATCACAATGTCGAAACCGTGGAGCGCCTGCAAAAGCCCGTGCGCGTGACGGCCCGCTACGACAGCAGTCGCTCCGTGCTACGCCACGCGAAGAGCCGCGGTTTCACGACGAAGACCGGCTTCATGCTCGGCCTCGGCGAGGAGCAGCCGGAGATCGAGCAGACGTTGCGCGACCTCGCCGGCGACAAAATCGACATCCTCACCATCGGCCAATACCTGCAACCCAGCCCGCAGCATTGGCCACTCGCCCGCTGGGCGCCGCCGGAGGAGTTCCAGCATTGGAAGCAATTCGGCCTCTCCCTCGGCTTTGGCGTCGTCGAAAGCGGTCCGTTGGTCCGTTCCAGTTATCACGCCGACGAACAGTCGCAGAAATACACCGGCGTCGAGCACCTCAACACCGCCAACACGTTCGCGACACACGAAAGATGACTGCCGCCACCACGCGGGGCTGTTTGGACCGCCTCTAAAAGTCATGCTTCTCGACACGCTCAACCGCCCCTTGCGCGACCTGCGCATTTCAGTGACCGACCGCTGCAACTTCCGCTGCGTCTATTGCATGCCCAAGGAAGTCTTCGGCGGCGATTTCCAATTCCTTGAGCGCGAGCAGTTGCTCACCTTCGAGGAAATAACGCGGCTGGCCCGCGTGTTCGTGACGCTGGGCGCGGAGAAGATTCGCCTCACCGGCGGCGAGCCGCTGGTGCGGCGCAATCTGGAGCGCCTCATCGCCATGCTGTCGTCCATCCCCGGCGTGGACCTGACCCTGACCACCAACGGCTCGCTGCTCGCCAGGCAAGCGCAGGCGCTCAAAGACGCGGGCTTGCAACGCGTGACCGTGAGCCTGGACTCGCTGGACGATGCCGTGTTCAAGGCCATGAACGACGTGGAGTTTCCGGTGGCAAAGGTGCTGGAAGGAATCGAAGCCGCCGCCGCCGTGGGCCTTGCGCCCATCAAAATCAACATGGTCGTCAAGCGCGGCGTGAACGAGCACAGCGTTGTGCCGATGGCGCGCCACTTCAAAGGCACGGGCCACATTTTGCGCTTCATCGAATATATGGATGTGGGACACACCAACGGCTGGCGGCTGGATGACGTGGTTTCAGCGGCGGAGATCATCTCCATCCTTGATACCGAACTGCCGCTGGAGCCGGCGGCCCCGAACTATCGCGGCGAGGTGGCCAAGCGTTGGCGCTACCGTGACGGCTCCGGCGAGATCGGCGTGATTGCCTCCGTGACGCAAGCTTTCTGCCGCGATTGCACCCGCGCCCGTCTGTCGCCGGAAGGCTCGCTCTATACCTGTCTATTTGGCATCAAAGGATTTGATTTGCGCGCCCTGGTGCGCGGCGGGGCCTCGGACGAGGAACTTGCCCGCGCCATTGGCCGGGTCTGGCATGTGCGCGGCGACCGCTACTCCGAGATTCGTTCCGAAGCCACGGTGAACCTGCCCAAAGTGGAAATGTCGCACATCGGCGGCTGAGACTTTGTTCGCACCCCGCCAAAGGAAATATTTTGATATGACACCTCCGCAGCGGGATGCCGCGCTCGAAAAAACGTTCGCCTATCATGAGGAAACCAAACATCATCTGGATCGCTACGCGCGCAGCCTCGGCTACCTCGCGTGGGCAGATCAGCCCAATCCCTTCCGGGAATTCCAGGGAGCACCCCGCGTCGAGCTTCCGCTCGCACGCGAAGAGGAGTCTCCGCCATTTGCAGAACTTTTCTCCGGCCAGCCCAGAACCGCTCAAGCGTTGACCCGGCAAACTCTAGGACTCTTCTTTGAACTGTCGCTGGCGCTTTCCGCTTGGAAGGAGACCCCCGGAGGCCGGTGGGCACTGAGAATCAATCCATCGAGCGGCAACCTGCATCCCACCGAAGCGTATGCCCTCCTCCCACCGGTGGAGGGAATCGCCGCGCACGGTGGCGCCTATCATTATCTGAGCCGTGATCATGCCCTGGAACTGCGCTGTCGCTGGGAAGAAGCGGCGGCTCCAGGAGGATTCTATCTGGCTTTGACCTCCATTCCGTGGCGGGAAGCGTGGAAGTATGGCGAGCGGGCGTTCCGCTATTGCCAACACGACCTTGGTCATGCGCTGGCGGCGGTGAGTTTTTCCGCAGCCACGCTGGGCTGGAAAGCCCGGCTTCAGACTAGTTCGCCGGAATATATTACCTGGCTGCTTGGACTCGATCAGCCGGCGCAACCACTCGAACCCGAGATTCCCGAAGCACTGGTTTGGATCCAGACCGGCCTGCCTGTGCCGCCTGCTGGCGCGCCACTCGCAGACAAACGCGCACGGCAGACCAGCCCACCGCCGCCTCCCTTTCCCTTGCCGGCGTCGCATTCTCCGCTCCAGTGGTTTGGCCAGCCCAATCAGCTCAGCAAAGGACATACCGAGTGGCCTCTGATTGATGAAGCCGCCGCCGCCACCAGCCAACCGTCCGCTCCCGACTCCACTCCCGCACCGCCCGGATCACGCTGGCCCGATCCCCAGCCGGTGCCTTGCCTGCTGCCGGCGGGTGCCATCATCCGGCAGCGCCGCAGCGCGGTGGATTTCGATGGCACCACGCCGCTGGCGCGGGCCGCCTTCCTCCAACTGCTAGACCTGACTCTACCGCGGCCGCAGGTTCCCCCTTTCGATCTTTGGGATCTTCCGGTCAGCGTTCATCTCGTGATTTTCGTCCATCGAGTCACCGATCTGGAGCCGGGGCTTTATCTCTGGGTGCGCGACTTGCAGCAGCTGGATGCCTTGCGTGCGGCGTTCCCGCCTGACTTTCTCTCGCAATGCGAGCAGCCGCAGGAATGTCCTCTCTTTGCACTGGAAAGTGGCGATCTGCGCAGCTTCGCCAAAACCCTTTCCTGCCATCAGGACATCGCGGCGGACGGAGCTTTCAGTTTGGGCATGTTGACGCATTTCGAGCCGGCCCTGCGTGCACGCGGTCCACAGGCGTATCGGCAACTCTTTTGGGAAACGGGCATGATTGGTCAGAGCCTCTATTTGGGAGCCGAAGCAGCCGGGATGCGCGCCACGGGGATCGGGTGCTACTTTGATGACGTGCTGCACCACGCCTTGGGATTACAAGATCGCACTTGGCAGAGTCTCTATCATTTCACCATCGGAACGGCGGTGGACGACCCCCGACTGCGGAGCGCACCACCTTATGGGGACGAGCGGACGGCAAAATGAAAAAAGATGCTCTTCCTTTCAGATCAACAACTCGGTGGAATTAGGCGCTTGACGATGGCACTAATTGGGTAGTCCTTCGAAAGATGCCTACGCCGATTGAGCAAAATTTTAACGACTTTAAAAAAGTCGAAAAGAAGGCGCTTGAAATTCTTGCGGAGATGAAAGCGACCAGTCCTAAAAATGGGGACATCGAGCTCGCGCTCCTCGTTGCGATTTTCGAGCTGCACAAAGGCGCGCTCCCCGCCGAAACGATAGGTGCAATCGTGCAGGGCCACCTCATACAGCTTCTGCCTCATTACACCACCAAGGCGCTGAAAGGGAGTTGAGGGCCGAAGAGCGGCTGAGTGAAACCGGCCTTGATAATGGGTGTATGAATTCTTTTCCAGCCATGACCTCCGAACTCCAAAAGACCGCTCTCGACAACGACATCCATCTCACAGTTGCCGAACCAACTGGCGATGTTGAGATTGGTGGAGCCGACCCGCGACCGGAAGATACCGAAAACCCAAATTATTCTCGGTGGGGAAGACATGCCGTCCTACGTTGACAACTTCATCCTTGCCTTGCAAAAGAGCGGCATTCTTGTCGCACGCGTCCACACTGCACGACAAAAACAGGCAACTTAACTGGTTAATAATAAGTCATTTATATTAATATACTTCTTGACATTTGGGGTTTGCGGCATGTTTTCCATGCTAAATGCCTCTCTCATTGACCGTCTCCGCTCCGCCCTCCCTT
>Ga0209284_10004470_pt1 | contig 15688 bp, 9 predicted proteins | sample FRY03_FD_187211 | JGI IMG/M metagenome (GOLD analysis project Ga0209284, IMG submission 187211) | Freshwater microbial communities from Lake Fryxell liftoff mats and glacier meltwater in Antarctica - FRY-03 (SPAdes) (version 2) | ecosystem: Environmental > Aquatic > Freshwater > Ice > Glacier... | reverse complement strand
TAACAGGTACAGTAACGAAAGGTAGAATAACTAAAAGAACGGATGACAGAAATAACACCTGTCATTATGATCACAGAACTGTTTTATTTAAAAGATACTTAGATGCATCAAGTTTACCTACATCTTACTTTAACCTTAATAACGGATTTGGTTTTTTTGAACGTCATACCTTTGTTGACAATAGCTCAGCTAACAATTACGTTGGAAATAAATTAGAGTTAGCTAGTTCTAACGTGTATTCGTGTGATTTACCTAACATTGTGTTTTTTAAGGACGCTCAGGAAAATGAATTAAAAGCGACTGTTGAGAATGTTACTTTTTTTAATGAAACAACAAATGTAATTATTACAGGTAAAGTTCAAAACGCATTATTTTTTAATAAAATAGACAACTCTTGGTTTAAAGATGTAAATACAATTTCCATATTAGGTGCATCACCTATTGTGAATTTCATTGTACATGATTTGTTTGCTGATTCTACTATTACAGTATCAGGTTCTTTTTACTCTAACGAGTTTCATTCATTTACAGGAAACACTATTGTTTCAGCTTCTATGTATAAAAACAAGATAGATTTCTTTTCAGAGAATGAGTTGTTAGGGGGCAAGTCAATTCGTCTTAATGAAGGTTTGTCTTGGGTTAATAACGTTCTTTATAGTGACGTTATTGAAAACAACATCACTAAGTTTGAAGACAACACTGACTCAGGAGTAGATACCGCATTTGGGTTTCGTTTTAACAAAGGTTTAAATGTTTCAGGCAATACATTTTCAAACGGAGTTTTGAATAATGATTTTGGTTTTCATTTTGAAGGAAACATTCTAGGTGATTCTTTTGGAACTGCGGGACAAGTAGGAAACACATTTCACTTTGTAAATACTTGTATCTTTGGCAACAATTGTATTAGCAATACAGCTAATATGTTACTGTTTGCTTGTATATTTGGTAATAACTTTAGATTAAATGAAATTAAAATTGATTTAACAAGTGTAGATTTTACGTTAGCTACTCACGTATATGGAGACTACAACTGTGAGATTTATAAAAACTCAGGAGTAGTTACGAAGCTTGCTTATATTGACGCATTTGACTCAAGACAAACCGTATTAATAACAGACTAAACAATTAAACAAAATGGCAGTATTAAGTAATTCAACAGCACAGATAGTTAGAGTAAGTAACATAATTGATCTTCCTGCAGTAGGATCGGCTGAATTTGTTATCTACTGTGTTGATGATGGAACAAACCCTGAAAAGTATTACATCTACAGAGGTTCAGTATGGGAAGAAATTTTATTAGGGGTAGTACCTGGAGCAAGTGGAGCAACTGTTCTTAGTGGAGCAGGTGTTCCTGGTGCAGGATTAGGTGTGGACGATGATTTTTATATTGATACCACAACTTATTCTATTTACGGACCAAAAGCTATAGGAGTCTGGGGTTCTGCAACATCTCTTATTGGACCGGAAGGACCACAAGGACCACAAGGTAATCCTGGTGCTGTAGCAGCAGCTGGTTTGATTTGGAGGGGTGCTTATGATCCAGGTGTTATTTATTCAGTAAATGACACAGTGTCTTACGATGGAGCTTCTTACTGGGTGTTTAATGGTCCTGTTACTCAAATTACACCAACAAATCTCGGTTCTAATTGGGCTTTGCTAGCTTCAGTAGGAGTTACGGGTCCTCAAGGAGCTATTGGTCCTCAAGGAGCTATTGGTGTTGGGTTAACAGGAGCTGATGGTTTAGATGGTAAAACATTGTTGTATGGAACTGTTGCACCAACTACGGAAGGTGCAGATGGTGATTTTTACATTAACACTGTTACCAGTATAATTTATGGTCCTAAAGCGTCAGGTACTTGGCCCGCAGGAGTTTCTTTAATTGGAGCAACAGGTGATCCAGGTGATACAGGTAATCCAGGGGGTGATGGTACTAATGGATTAAATGTTCTTTATGGCAATGTTCTTCCAACTGCTGGAGTAGGAGTTGATGGAGAATTTTATATTGATAATGTCACTTGGGTAATATACGGACCTAAAGCTGGTGGAAGTTGGCCTTCTGGAGTTCAACTTACAAATCCTTGGGTAATGCCTAAGTTGACTACTGCTGAAAGAATAGATGCTGCAAGTAATTTAACTTCTTTACATGTAGGGTACGAGGTTTATGATACAGACTTAGAAGAGATTTTTACTTGGAATAAATCAGACCAAAGTTTTTTTTTCGCTCTACCACTAGACTCTTTTGGATGGTTGCCTACAAGAACGGCTCCTCCTAAAACTATTACAGCTAACTATACTCTTACACAAGCAGACAACGGAAAGATTTTATATGTAAACTCCGCGAATGCAGTTACAATAACACCCTTTGGTAATAGTTCTACATGGCGACCTACTCCAGGATTTAATTGTGTTATTATAAGAAAAGGTACAGGAGAAGTATTCATTGATCCAGAAGTTTCTTACATAACTGGCGGTCTTATTTTTACAGTTAATGTCCTTACAACAGGAGCTGAGTATAGACTTCGTTTACAAAATTCAGCAGCAAGCATTTTTTGTCATTCAGTTTCCTCAAATACTTGTGTAATGCATATAGCAGGCGATTTAAAAGTATAATTATGATAACTGGATTAGGAGTTTTAAGAAATAGATATTCAGAGGGTGTTGTTGGAGCTACATTGCAGATAGGGTATGGAACATTTAGAGAGTATAATCAACTGATTGACAGGTCTACGTTAAACGGAGACGGAGGATACAGCAGATCTTCCCTTATTTGGACTGCGGCAGAGCTAGGTGGAGCTAAAACTATAACTGGAATAGCATTATATTTTAGAAGTTACGAACTAACTCAAACAATTTTAAATCAAGTTATAAAAATGGGCATGGTAACAGAGTCTATTTTTGATTCTGCCCCTGCTGCAGATCTTAGTGATTTAACAGTATCTGGATTAACTACAGTTAAGTCGGCATTTACTTTAAATATTACAAACAATAATTCATGGTACACCTTTACTTTTGATACACCATTTAGCTATGATGGCATTAAGAATTTACTTTTAGTATGGGACAACAATTCTGGAGTTACGACAAATGAAGCAGCTGGGGGAAATGACGGATCTAATGTTTCAAATACAGGTTTTATTAAAAGAGGTAACTCTCTTCCTATTACAGGAAATGGAACTAGATACTCTAACAGACCAAACATTAAAATACATTATTAATTATCTAAACCAAACAGTTAAACTGTTTTTACAATAACAATAAAAAACTAAAATTATGTCAAACGATTGTAACGAGTCTGCATGCGGACTACCATATAGAGGGGGAAGAGGTTCTCGTGGATTTAAAGGAGACAAAGGAGATACTGGACCTGCTGGTCCAGGAGGAACAGGATCTATTGGTCAAACTGGAGCTAAAGGTGATAAAGGTGATACTGGTGATACTGGTGATAAAGGTGATACTGGTGATACTGGTGCTGCCGGAACAACCGGTACTGCAGGTTCCAGCAACGGTTCAAACTTCAATCTCGTAAGCACAGGAGCTGATGCAGGTAGTGACAAGGGATCAGCTATAACAAGACCAGCATCAATAGCTACTGGGGAAGATTCAACTTTCAACACTGTTTCAGTTGGAAGGGGTGGAGGAGACATTGCATCAAGCACTAGAGTTGGAAACAACAGCCTTTTAAGCAACACAACAGGATCACAAAACACAGCCGTTGGTTCAAACGCACTGCAAGACAACACAACAGGTGACCGAAACGCTTCATTTGGCGCATTGACACTTTTCACTAACAGCACTGGAAATGACAACACTGCAGTGGGGTACAGAACTCTTTCTGCTAACACAACAGGGGGTAACAACACAGGAGTTGGATCTGATACACTGACACTTAATACTACAGGTTCTTTCAACACTGCTGTTGGAACGCAAGCGTTGTACAATAACACAACAGGATCACAAAGCACAGCCGTTGGCGTCAACAGTCTAAGAAACAACACAACAGGCACGAGTAACACTGCCGTAGGAGCAGATTCAACCTTCAACAACACAACAGGGGGGCAAAACACATCCGTTGGTAGAAACTCTTTAAAAAATAATACAACAGGATGGAACAATACAGCTACTGGTAAAGACTCACTAAGAGACAATACAACAGGAGAAGAGAATACTGCCGTTGGATCTATATCTTTGATGCGCAATACAAGTGGATGGAGAAATACCTCAATTGGATCAGCAACTCTAATTTTTAACACAACAGGAGAAGAAAACACCGCGGTTGGTAGCCAGTCACTCTATAATAGCATAACAGGTAATAATAACACCGCAGTTGGATTCTCAAGTCTCAATGCTAGCACAACAGGGAGTGAAAATACTGCTGTAGGATATGCTGCAGGTTGGTACGTATCTGGAGGTGGCCTAAACACAACCCCTAACAACTCTGTCTTCATAGGAGCAAATGCAAAGTCTTCTACAGCCGCTGACACAAACCAAGTTGTAATCGGACACAGCGCAATAGGCGCAGGCTCAAACTCCGTAACAATAGGGAACAACTTAATTGAAAACACATTTTTGAAAGGTGCTGTAAGAATCAACGGAGTGTACACACTTCCTATTACAGATGGATTAGCTGGACAGTCCTTAAAGACAAATGGATCAGGAGCACTTTACTGGGAATAGTCCCTGAAAGGTAACAATAAAAAACTAAAATTATGTCAGAAGAATGTAACGAGTCCTCATGTGGACCAATAGATAAAGGAGTAAGAGGTCCTCGTGGTTACAAAGGCGAAAAAGGAGACAAAGGAGATAAAGGAGAAATAGGTCTAGCTGGAGGAAGTGGTGCACTTGGTCTTCCAGGTACTCGTGGATTATCTGGATTAATTGGTGCAGTAGGTCCAATGGGTCCAAGAGGATTCGATGGTCCAGTAGGTCCTCCGGGTACTCCGGCTGGCCCAGCTGTTGATGGAGTTAATGGTAGTCCCGGAGCACCTGGAGCACTTGGTGATACTGGACCTCCTGGTCCTGACGGCCCCGAGGGTCCCGAGGGTCCAATAGGTCCAATAGGTCCTCCTGGTGTGGATGGTTTACAGGGAGAAAGCGGAGAGTCGTTTGTTTGCCTAACTGTAATAAATAAGACTTATACTCCGGTAAATGGACTTATACCTACGCTTAGCCCAGGTGATGTAACGGGAGTTGTAGACGGTCAAATTATGGTAAGACACAACCATATAACGTCAAATAACGTAGTTGTTAATAAACTCGGGATTCCTGGTGACTATGTTACTAATACTGAAGTGCCTGCATGTAGTTATGGTACTTTTAATAATGAAACGGGCGAGTTTACAGTTACCGTTGCTGGAACATATCTGGTTAATGGTGGAGGTACATTAAAATCTAATAATACGTCTTCTGTTTATTGGGAAACAACCGGGAATACAACAGCATTTGCTATAGGTATTTTAGCTACTGTAAATAACCTGTATGCCGGAAACTATCAAGCAGTTATTCCTAGTATAAACAGACAGGTTAGTTTATCCGCAAGTATTGTTTTATATGCAGGAATTAATACGGTATTTAGATTGTCATTATTAAATCTTACCAGTCGTTCTTATAATGGTAATCTTTACACAAGTGGGGATGTCATAAGATTTTCAGTAACTAAGTTACATGAAGCAATTTAGAATCCTACCTAATTTAAAATATGTCACAGCAGAGTTGGTTTATTGTGGCTGACTAAGGAACCCCCTGTTATCAGGGGGTTTTTATTTGCTCAATTATTTGTATTTTTGAGCTACATGTTGTATATTATTATGTTATGAAAGTACCAGATTTAACAAAGCCTCGGATAACTGAGAAGAAAGGAAAAGTTCTTGAGTACAAAGAAGTTGTCGCTTTTAATAAAAAATTCCCTGAATACAATGGGTTGTCTCAAAAACAAATGTTAGATGTGATAAGAGGGTTTCATAAAAACATCATTGAGGAAACAATGATTAATCCTCACGGGGTTACGTTCCCTGAAAACTTCGGAACTATTTCTATTGTTAATGCAGGTAAAAGTAAGCATAAGCAAATTGATTATGCTAAGTCAAAGCAATACGGAAAAACGGTTTACCATAAGAATTGGGATACTGACAACAACATGATGGCAATTGTTTACAGTCGTAATGTAAAAAACATAATTAAAAATTCAGGAGTGTTTCGCTTTGAATCATTGCAGGAGTATAGAAGAAAAGCCAGTCTATACTTTAGGAAGAACTGGCAAAAATGTGTAACTAAAAAAAGAGCAGAATGTCAACAATAAGAGAGACCGTTTCCAGGATAAGAAATATTTTTAAAGCAGTTAGGGAGGATGCTTTTCTTACAGATAGAATGATCTATTCCGTAACAGTAAAGTATTCAAAATTAATTCTAAAACGTAACAGTAACGAAAACAAGTTAATGTTAATGGACAACATGTTTGAATACTTACCTCATGTTGACTTAATACCTGTAGACAGAATTGAAGCAGAGTGTTCGGGTTTAAGGACAGGTTGTACAATAATGAGAACAAAGTATCCATTGCCTAAAGTTGTTATGGGTACAGTTGGCCCATTGTTAAGAGCAATAACATCAATAGATGGAGGTGATTCTTTTCATGCAGTGTCTCCGTCAATTTATGTTGTTATGACAAAGTCAACAAATTTCAAATACAACAAGCGACATTACTACTGGTACAAAAACGGGCACCTTTATTTTCCTGACATTAATTGGGAAGCAGTTTCTGTTGAAGGATTGTTTGAAGGACTTATAGATGGATTTTGTTCAGATGAAACTAATTGTACATTAATGCAAGACCGACCTTTTCCAATTCAAGATCATTTGTTTTCTGAAATTGAACAAATGGTAATGCAAGAACTTATGACTTTGGCTAAGATTCCTGTAGATGGTACTGACGACTCACAAAATATTTTAAGATAATGGCACATACAAACAAACTAAAGTACAGAACATACGATCAATTAATTGCGGAAGTTCAGTCAGATTTCAGGATGTTTAACTTAAACGACTTTATGAATCCCCAGGAATTTATAAAAGTAGCTAAGCGTTGTAATTACGATTTAGGGTTTAAGTTATTTTCAACTAAAGAAGAAATAATTGAAGTTGAAAAAGGTAAAGCAAGATTACCCAACAACTTTAATGTTTTAAATTTTGCCTTTGTTTTGTCAAGTCATTCCCAAACAGTTCCTGTTATCTCTGGAACACATGTCGAGTCAGTTCCATTAGCGATTAATTACAATCCGGGACCAAATGAAATAATTACTTGTGCAGAACCTGTAGTTACTCCATCAAACTGTAACAGCTGTGGTCAAATTGCTTGTGGTTGCAATATGACTTGCAACGTAAGATTGAATTGTAAAGGGGAGGAGACCGTTCTTATACAGAGAACCAAGTTTGAAACACGCAGGTGGTCAGAGATGTATCGATTAACAATTACGAACAGCTCTCAGTTTGTTGATTTTGATTGCCCTAATAAACAATGGAACTCTAAAAATAAAGCGTACATCAAAAACAACTTTATTTTTCCATCGTTTCCAACAGGAAAAATATATTTAAACTACCAATCTTCGTTAGAAGATGACGAAGGAAACTTACTTGTTCCTGATCACGACTTACTTAATGAGTATTATGAGTATGCAATTAAACAACGCATCCTGGAAAACATGATAATGAATGGAGAAGTTGTTAATCAAATGCAAATACAACTAATAGAAAAAAACCTTAAAGCTGCAAGAAATAATGCGTTAACTATGGTGAACACTCCAGACTTCAACGAGCTTCGTAGAATTTGGGAAACCAACAGAAAAGCACAGTTCAGTAAATACTTTAAGATGTTTAAGAATAATTAATTATGGCAAAGAAAAAAAACAACTTTAAAAAATCCACATTAGACCAGACAGTTAATACTTTTGACAAGGGTTTAGTTTCAGATGTTTCAGGTTATGCTTTGTCAAAAAGCGCATGGACTTACGCACGAAATGCAATTAACAACTCATCTAAGGGCGATCTTTCTAAGCTTATTACAGAGCCTGCGAACAAGCATTGTATTTACACACCCTATGTTATAATTGGAGCGATTCATTTATCAAGAGACCTGTGGTGTTTATTTTCTACAGATGACGTTAATTCAGAAATTGGACTATTTAAATCGGAAACTTGTGAGTACGATAAAGTAGTAAACAACAAATGTTTAAACTTTAGAACAAGTAATTTAATTAAAGGAGTTGCTCGTTCTTCTTTTGATTGCTCGCATATAGTTTATTGGGATGACAACAAAAGAAACCCTTCCCGTTTTCTAAAATTAAATGACATTCCTTGGGTTCAAAACTGCACAGACAGCAACGGGGAAAGTCCTGGAGGATGTATTACTTGCGTTGACACAGATGTTTTAGATTGCGACAAACTTAGATTAGAATCTTTTATTAAACAGCCTTGCGTAACTTTAAAAAAAGGTCCTTCAGCAGGTTCTATTTTAAACGGATCTTACTATGTGCAACTGGCTTACATGGTTAATGGACAAAGAGTAACTGACTATTTTTCTATGTCAAATATTCTATCTGTTTTTAATCACGAAAATGTTAATGGGAGCATTGAGATTGAGGTTGAAGACTTGGATGCAAATTTTGATGAATACGAAGTTGCAATTATTTCTACAATTTCTGACAAACAGATTCCTTTACGGTTAGGTATTTACAGCACTAATCAAAACAGAATTAGTGTTGATTATATTGCTAACACTTTGCTTCCAGTTTTAGAAGTAGATTTGTTTTTGCGTACACCTGTACCTGATAGATCTGAAGCAATAATGACAGCTGGAGATTACTTGCTTCGTTCTAATCCAACGTCAAAGTTTGATTTTAATTACCAGCCTTTAGCAAATCAAATTTCTTGTTTTTGGCAATCAGTAGAGTATCCAAAAAATTATTATCAAGAAGGAGGAGTAAACGTAGGTCACATGAGAGATGAAGTGTACCCTTACTTCATCCGATGGATCTACAAAACAGGAGATAAATCAAAGTCATACCATATTCCAGGTAGAGCTGCTCAAAACTTTATTCTTCCTTCAGATAGTGCTTCTGCTGGAAGTTCTATCTTAGAAAACGCAACTGCACCTGGATCAGTAAACATTATTGAGTCAGAGTATTCTCCTAAAGTATTTGAAGTTTATAATACCGCGTCTATAACAAGTTACCCAAACACACAACTTTCTGATGGAGGGGTTGTTATTGCTGAAGGAAAAATGGGTTACCACGAATCGTCTGAGTTTTATCCAGACAAAACTCCGGATGTATGGAACGCATCTTCTCATGCTTGGTCAGATGCTCAAGACCCTGCATTTGATTTATGTGGTGAAAGAATAAGACATCACAAGTTTCCGGAAAACGCTATTACATCAGGAGCAACTTCTACGGCAGAATTTACTAATCACTATAAAGATGGCGGTGAAAAAATTAGAGTAATGGGTGTTAGGTTTTCTAATGTTAGTCCCCCTGTTGACAACAACGGAGTTTTAATCCCAAATGTTGCAGGGTATGAAATACTAAGAGGTAGCAGAAATGGAAATAAAACTGTTCTTTACAAAGGTATGATTAACAACATGTGGGAATATGATTTACCTAAAATGAATAACACTAACAGTAAGAAAGGACTTTACGCTAATTATCCGTTTAATGATTTGAATGCAGATCCTTTCATTTCTGTAGCAAAAGATGGTGCAGGAAACCCAATACCTACTAATGTAACTATGCCTCTTTTTGGTGGCGAAGGAAGATCAGGTACGGTAAATAATCATTTAGCAAATACCAATTACAAAAAAAATTACTTTACGTTTCATTCTCCAGACACTCAGTTTGTAAAACCTTTTTTATCTAACGATGAATTAAAAATTTATGGTGTTACTTATGGTCTTTCGGTTGGTCAATATAATCTTGCACAAAACCACCCAAAACATAAACTGTTAAAAGATTTAGCTTTTGTTGCATCTGTCGCTGCAGGTCTAGGTTACGCTATTACTAAAATGGTTGGTACTAAAACTACAAATTACGAACCAACAACTTATAAAAGACACGCTATTCTAGCTGGAGCAGGGACTGCCAGTGGAGGAGGGATCCTATCAGGACCAACTGCTGCAGGGGTTTTACTTATCGCTAGAAACCTTGCAATAGGTATTGCAGGGGTAGCTGCCGAGATATTAGATGCGGTAACTGGAACAAACGTTGTAGGTATTTTGCATAAATCATTAGAAGCTGCAGATTTAGCGGCATCAGCATTTTCCGAAGCAATATCTTCTGGAAAAACTACAATTACATATACCGCTAAAAGTGCAGTTCCTAGAATGTTTAGAATGGCATTAGCTGCAATGGGAAATCCTTTATTTAGTTCTTATACTGCTGAAGGAGGTGACACTCTTTTAAAAACAATAACTTCATTGGGTGGTTACAATCAATTTGCTTTAGATTGTAAATCAACTTGTTTTTACGAAGACTTCAGTATTCCTGAGCAATCTAATAGAAGAAAAAACATTACTAAAATTTCTTACTTAAAACGAGGAATTGCAGAATTTGATCCATCATTTAAAGTAAATCACATTTACAGAAACAATACTGTAATGTTGAACACAGCTACAGATGTTAACAATGTAACTGCTGCGTTAATAGATGGGTCAAGGCTTCCTAGGGTTTCTCAATTAGACAAAAGTCAAATAAATGAAATAGGTGAAGCGGGAGACCTTTACTTTAAACCCGTAGGTAATAGAGCATCAAGTCACTATGTTGCTGTTAAAAACCGACTTAGAAATCAATACGGTCAAGTTCATAACATAAGACAGCTGCCTACTCAAATGTGTATGGTAGATGTTTCTAATCCAAATACTCCTGTAATATTTGGTGGGGATACATACATTGGAAAATACTCAGAAAAAAATGTACTTTACTATTTTAATAAATGGTTAAATGGGGAAAAAGATGGAGCCCAATTTAATTACTTTAAACATCAAATGTTTGAGCATACTTCTTTTTGGATGGATGCTGAAGCGTATGACATGAATGAGTTTTTTGGGTCAGTTCCTGACGCGTTTTCAACAGCTGCCGAAGGGAATCTTTCTAATGGATTTAGAAATTTCATACAGGCATTAAAAACACCTTCAGATAAATATGCATTAGATTCGGTTGCGTGGAAAAAAAACGGATTGTTTTTAACTAAGTTTGCTTACATGTATTTATTTAACTCAAGTGTTAGAGAATTTTATGTAGAAACAGAATTAAACATTGATTATAGAGATCACGGTTCTATTGAAGCTCAACAACATTACCCCGTTCTTTCAGATTTAAAAACAATGTTTCATCCTAACATTATTGAATCGGATAACTACTACAAGTTGGATAGAAGTTTATCTGCTTCTTTTTTAGCTTACTCAAAGGTTTCCTGGGGAGAATTGCAAGACAGACAATACAACCCATTAGTTGCTTCGAGCTGTTACACAAATTTACCTAGAAGGTTGTTGTATTCGTTGCCTCAAGATATAGAAGGAAAAAAAGATAACTGGAGTGTTTTTCTTCCGTATAATTACAAAGACTTTAGTAGTAGAGTTGTAAACATAAAAGACGTTGACCAGACAGGTGCGCTAATATTATTTGAAAATTCTTCTCCTGGAAAGATGCCAACTACGGATCAACTTGAAACAAAAAATGGTACAAAGTTGACTATTGGTGATGCGGGGTTATTTGCTCGTGGTGTACAGCAATTAGTTAATTCTGAAAAAGCATACGAATATGGTTCTTGCCAAAGTTTTTATTCTATGGTAAGTACACCAGTTGGTATTTTTTGGATAAATTTAAACCAAGGGAAAATTTTTAGTTTTTCAGGTCAACTGAAAGAGATAACAATGAAAGACAATAAGTTTTGGTTTAACCAGTTTCTTCCTTACAATTTAACAAAAGACTTTCCTACATTTGAAGCTATCGATAATCCTGTTTCAGGTATTGGTTGTCAAGTGATTTATGACAATGAGTACAGTTTAGTTTACTTCTGTAAAAAAGATTATAAGATTAAACCAGGTCTTCCTTATAATACAACAATTGTGTATTTAGGTGGGACTAAGTTTTTAATAAATGGGTTTTATCAAACTACATGTGAGGATCCTTTGTATTTTGAAAACTGTTCTTGGACAGTATCATACGACCCAAAACAAGATGAGTTTGTTTCATTTCATGATTGGCATCCAGACTTATCAATGCCAGGAATTAATTCTTTTTTTACTACAAAGAAAAGCAGTGTTTGGAAACATAATTCAAGAAAAGATAAGTTCTGTAACTACTATGGTAAAGACTATCCGTTTGAAGTTGAGTTTGAAATGGACAATGAATTTGAGGTTAATACTTTAAAAACAATTTCTTACAACCTGGAGAACTATGTGTACAACGATTACGATAGATTTCAAATCTTAGATAGAAACTTTGATGAAGCTGTAGTTTACAATGCAGAGCAATCATCAGGATTGTTGCGATTGGAGCTTTCACCAAAAAATGACATTGCAAAATTAGTTTCTTATCCCGAAGTACATTTAAACTACATCAAGATTCTTTATTCTAAAGAAGAACAGTTGTACAGGTTTAATCAATTTTCCGACATCATTAAGGATCGTGGAGAATTTACAGGAGTAAAAAATTTCATTTGGAAAACTGAAAGTAATGGATACATTAAAGTTTTAAATGAGCAGGCGCATAATTACAAAAAGAATTTATTCCAGCTTAAAAAATTTAGGCATCACACGAACAAAGTTCTTTTAAAGAGAAGAGTAAACAATGAAGTTGAGATGCAAGTAAGTATAGCAAAATCACTTCAACAAAACTCACCAAGGTAACTAATAATTAGTTACCTTGTTTGATTAATTTTACGTATCTTAAAGTATGAGTATTAAAAAACTACAACGTCCCGTAGATTCTGTTTTTGCTAATTTTAGTAAGGGGAGTGCTAAGTTTATGGACTTAGAACTTTCTGATTCAGAAATACAAGAACTTCAACAAAAAGGTTTATCTGTTGAAGTTTTAGATAAATTTGATAAAGGAGGTAATGTATTTCCTTACAAAAGTCCCTTGAAACCTTACGTTCCTAAGAGTGTAGAAGACCATCTCTACAGAAAAGGAATGTATGCTGATAGTTTATCCTTATATAATGCTCATGTTTTTCAAAAAAACAGTTGGAAGCCTGGAAGTGAAGAATTTTTAACTAAACATGGTGGATCGAAAGAAGATATAAAAAAACTAAGAGCTCAAAGAAGCAGTATGATAGCCACTCATGGAAGAAATTTTATTGGTTTTAATTACGCCACGTATAATTCGAAAAACTTAGCGAGTCCTGGTCAGTCATATCCAGTAATGCCTTCTGAACAGGTGATTGTTGATAAGTATAAAGAATTAATAAAACACAATCCTTCATCTTTTAAAATAGGTTATTATTCATCTCCTGATTTGTGGCATAAATCAATTAAACCTATTGGTACTTATATAGACGGTGATTTTAGTCCTATTTACAAAAAACCTGTACAAGAGATAGCGGATGTAAATACTGGTGATTCACTGCCTGTAAAAAGTGTTCTTAACTTTCCACGAAGTTACCCTGAACTTGCTGTTTCAAATTTTGATGGTGTGAAAAAAAGTTTACCAACACCGTACTCTATGTCAGGAAGACAACAAACAGTATTGACTTGGAACCCTGAATTAAAAAGACATGATGAAACAGTGCGTGTACAAGACGATGCTTTCATTAAAGATAAAGAAGAGTGGGAAGATAATTCACAACCTGTAGTTTACTATAACCCTGAAACAAAAGAATATAATGATAAGCCTTTTGTATTTAATTATGAAGGCAGGAATCAAACATATAATTTTAAAACAGGTGGACCATTAAATCCTTCTACAGAAGAAGATGGTACAGCATACACATACAATAATAAGAACTACAAAAAAGATGGCAACGGAAAATGGTCTGTAGATGTCAATGGTACTTACATGCCTTTAGTTGAAGGTGATGTTGCAGCGAGATCAAATTTATTAAATAAACAAGCCCAACCTGTTCAAATGTATGGCAAACCGAAAATGCCAAGCACTACACGAGAATATCCATTACCTACGATTGTTGGTGATAATACAAAAACAGTTCTCCCTAAACAAGCTGTAAATCAGATTAATAACTCTATGTATATGAGTTCTCCTGAGTATATAGCTGAACAAAAAGCTAAGGAAAAACAACTAGCTGATTTCAAAAAGAGTAAGTGGGAGAAATATGAAAAAGGAACATTTAGTGATAAAGCTTTGGACAGAGTTCAGTCTGCTATGGTGGATCCATTAGGAATGGCTTCTAGATTTATGTTAGGGGAACAAGCTTATATTCCAGGTATGGGTAAAGGTTTGTTAAACCACGACTCTCCAGAGTATTCGGATTATTTAGAGGCTGTTGGATACACCCCTGGAAAATTTGAAGTATCTGATGTACAGAACATACTTAACCCTATGAATTGGGGAGCTAGTGCTGGTAATCAGCTCAATAAGGGAAACTATGCCACTGGTACTGCTGAAGCTCTTTTGGCTTTTACAGGAGTGGGAGGTGTGGGTAAAAATGCTTTAAGGGGGGCTAAACTTCTAGGTAAAGACTTAGAAGCGGCTAAACTTTTGGCAAAAAAGCCCTTACTTAGAGGTGCTGAGTTTCTTACTACAAAAACACCTTTAAAAAATCCTTGGAAATTAAACCCTAAAGCATACCAATACAACTTACCAGAAAATGCAATGTTTAGAGGTATAGCTGAAGAAGGAGCTCGTGATGCCACACAAGCAGGCGTATTTAGACCTCATACTTTTAATTTAGAAAGATCAACTACTAAAAATAAGAAAAAAATGCCATCTTTTGACGACTTTGATATGGGTAGCGGTTTAACATTACGAAATAATCCATCAAGGGTAAAAAATGTAGATAATATATTAGGGAAAAACACGCCTATAAAATCTGTATTAAATAAAGAAACTAGAGAAAGTATTGAGCTAAAAACTTGGAAAGATGCAGATGGAGAATTATATTATTATATGTCTGCCAATATGCCATCAAGCAAAATTAAAGCTGGAAAAGCTTATTTAGAAATTGAAAAACATATTCCAAAAGGAGCTAGTATATTAGAAAATACCAGTTTAAGTTATGATAGCTTTCTTAACATATTAAAACAAACAAAAAATCCTAAATTTGAAAGCTTTGTAAAAGGAACTATTCCTATGAATAATTCAGCTAAACACGCAGCGTTTAAGGTTAAACCAAAAGAAACGGCAAGTATGCTAGAATATGCTCATAAGAAACATGCAGAAGAAGCAGTTAATGAGTTAAATTTACTTTTAAATAAGTATAATTTACCTAATGCAAGTGTGACTAAGGAATACGGAAATTATTCAATAGAACTCCCAAATATAGGATTAAAAAAATTATACTCTATTATAGGACTATCTTTAATATACAACAATACTACAAAATTATGAGTTTATTAAAAACATATCAGAAAGGTGGACCATTAAAAAATAATAATATGAAAGATAGACATTACGCAACAGGAGGACCTATGCAAGGTATGCCATCAGAAAATGGTCAAGAACAACTTACTCAATTCGATGCAGGTGGT
>Ga0209284_10004464_pt1 | contig 15702 bp, 8 predicted proteins | sample FRY03_FD_187211 | JGI IMG/M metagenome (GOLD analysis project Ga0209284, IMG submission 187211) | Freshwater microbial communities from Lake Fryxell liftoff mats and glacier meltwater in Antarctica - FRY-03 (SPAdes) (version 2) | ecosystem: Environmental > Aquatic > Freshwater > Ice > Glacier... | reverse complement strand
GATTTAGGTAGGTCAGTGGCATCTATAGCGACGCGCCTCTTTGTATCTTCCCAAACTCTCATCGCCTCTAAACGGTCTCCATAGGGCATATTCCAAAGAAGCACACGATCCAATCTTTCAACACCATTTTTGTCTGGTCGAAAGATTACGAACAGGAACTTCTTTTCGAGTTTTTCGTAAAAGGAGGAACCCTCCCAGGTCTCTTCCAGGATTTCCAGGAACTTAAACCCCGGAAATGACATGGACTCCTTTGGTCTCCCCCGAGCACCCAAGCGAATCGTCTTCATCTCAACCCCAGCTTTTTGTAGTTCAGGCACGGAATGACCGCCATCGCTGAGAATTTTCACAGCTAGATTGCGATGAAATCCCTTCTGGTTCTTATTCGATTTCATGACATCAAAAGACTTTGAAATCTCTAGCACCGATTTTTCTCGATGCGCATCGAACTTAGCGACGATTACTTCCTCAAAAGAGCTTTCGTGAAGGGCCGCCATGAAACCTGAATCAGACTCATGGTTGCCAATTAGGCTACTCATGAAGCCTTGCTTGAATGCGAATGCTCTTGATTTGGCACCGATTTCAGAGAACGGCTGCTTTCTCAACGATTCTCCAAGCCCGCCTGAACCTTTTCTGCACGCTCCTAAATAGACAGTGTCCCCCTCGGAAAGTTCATGGGCCTCTCCGTCCATGATTTTTTGTCGAATAAATTCCCAATCGCTCCTGATTACTATTAGATCTGCCTCTGAAGCCCTAAACAGCAAGGGGTCTAGGACAAACCGTCTATCTACGACTGGTCTTTCCTTCTCGTAAAGATAGAAGAGGATGAGCAGGACCCTGCATTTACGCAGGAACGAAGATTCTTCCCAAGACTCATTAACGACTTTCTCGAAATTAATCATTCCAAGCACCAATCGCTCCTTCGCCTTATATCCGCCGCTGGCTGCCCTAAGAACGCCTGTTGTCTTTAGCTCAAGGCCTGCCTCCGTAAAATCCGGGCCGCTATCCGAGCCTGGTTCGAGCTCAAAGAAGAACGACTCAACCAACGAGCCAAGGTCACCTCGATTTTTGTCGTTGGCAATAGCGTTTGGGATGAAGGTCGCCTCGGAAAGAGATCTCCCCGTCAACTTACGGGCAAAGCTGTAAATGGATTCCACTGAAGCCGGGTCGTAATTTGCGTTTTGCATCGCATCAGTTTACTTTTCTTGAAGCCGCGCATACTTGAAGTAACGGCATCTAGCTATTTCAATAGGTTGCCCTCAAGAGCTAAAAAATCTTTGTCTGAGCTCCGCCCCAACCATCTCGACGAGACCCACGACGAGTGCATTGCCCATAAAAAATGCTCTCTTGGAATCTGAGATCTCGACTCCGTCTGCACCGAATCTTGTCCAATCGTCTGGAAAGCCACTCAACCTCTCTAATTCCAGCGGGGTGAGCCTCCGATGGCCTCTCTTTGTTTCTATGACGTGCTTGAAGCGGGAGGGAGTAGACCCTCCCTCGCCTGTCAAGATTGTCCTCGAGGGTTTATCCAGGCTGTCCGGAAAAGCCATTTTTCCTTCGGAGTAGTTATAACGGTGCCCAGATTTTGCCACTCTGGCAATGGACTTAGCCCCTTTGAGAAACTGCCAGCTGCTCAACTTTTCTGACGATATCCAGTACTCGTCTGGTACCTCGGAATCACTAATTAGCACTGATTTGAGCGTCTTTGGGTTGCTGGCTCTAGTTTCAGGCTTAGCCGTGTAGACGGTGCCGGAAGAGTAGAAGCCCGCGCCAAGAAATGGAGACTTTGGCTGGTCCAGGTTGAAATGGGAAGAAATATGTTCAGGGTCATGTGCAATCTGAAAAGTAGTGGCCGAAGAATAGGCGGCAACAGGAAAGGACTTTGGAAGAATCCCACGTTCAAAGTAATCCTCTCCTTTCAAGTTATCACTAAGGGCCACATCCAGTCTTATTGCAACAATGAATACTCTTATCCTCCTCTGAGGGAATCCATAATCGGCGGCATTCACTACGCGCCATTCGATTACGTACCCTAGGTCACCGAGTGTTCGAAGCATGACTGCAAAATCTCGCCCGCGCTGAGAAGCCGGAGACTTAAGTAACCTGTCAACATTTTCCAGAAATACAAGTTTTGGTTTAGTTAGAGCGACGAGTTTGTGAATTTCCCACCAAAGAACTCCTTTTTTCCCCTTTAGGCCCTGTGAAGAGCCAGCACTCTTCGCAACTGAGTAGTCCTGGCAAGGGAAACCTCCGACAATCATGTCCGCCTCCGGGATCGGAACGCCCCCGACCTTATGCAGCTCTACCGCCTCCGCGATATCCATGTTGGAATGGGATTCTCCACCGAAATTGGCAATGTAGCAAGCAGATGCGTGCTGAGCTTTTGTTGAAGGCTCCCATTGATTAGACCAGACTGTTGACCAGCCCGCCGCCTCAAGCCCGAGCCGAAACCCCCCAACTCCTGCAAAAAGTTCAACAACTCTGGGGCCATTTGATTTGTTCGACATGAGTCAAGTCTAGGGTCCCAGTTGGACAAAATTAATATTATTTCGGGTCCACACGAGGCAAGGCTTTGCGATTCTAGTCGCGTGAGTCTCTGGGGTATTTTTGAGCCATTCTCGAGTTTCAGCTTCGCATCAGACAAAGGCTCAGGGGAGCGGCACTGTTGGTAGCCCACGTCAAAACGACGAGTTTTGAAAGTGGAAACATACGTCAGTGGCAGGTATTTGGCTGAAGCCAAATCTCAGACTCTCCATGGCAAAAAACGTGAGTCTCTTTTAAATCACTCCGCCACCACACAAACCAGTACCCTTTGAATAGAGAGACTTGGGGGGTCATGAAGTTCATACCAGAGGAACCAAGATTCAAAACCAACTTCTCTGAAACGAAGCTCTTCGAATCTCTAAAGGGGTTGGGTGTAAGTCTCGACTGGACCGTCATTCACTCCGCTCAAATCGGTCGAGACCCAGATGTGAGGTTTGGGGAAACTGACTTCTATGTGCTTATTCCTGGCAAAGGAATAGTTGCAATCGAGGCAAAGGCTCCAAGCCAAGTTACTTACAAAGACGGAAACTGGAACGTTGAGGGCACGCCTAACCCCAAAAAGAGCCCATTGGCTCAAGCCGATAGAGCCCGCGCTGCAGTCAGGAAGTTCGTTGAGGAAATCGGAGTCTCTGAAGAGGTGCCGATTGCCCGAATGGTTTGGTTCACGTCTTTGGGAAGGCACCAGTTTGACCCAGAATCTGGTGGGGACTTCCAATTCCACGAATGGGAGCTGGCCTGGAAGCAAGACTTAGAAATTGCACCTAAGGCAGTAGAACGAGTTCTGGATGAATACATTAAGTACCGATCTCGATCCGAAATTATTCGACTTGAGCCCGCTAGCTTCACATCGGTCATCGTTGACAAAATAGCGGATGCGTTTTTTGCAAATTTCGATGTCAAGGTTGACCCCGCAGATCTTGCTAAAGAGCGAGCCACGGAACGATCATCGCTCCTTGCTGAGCAATCGAAGATTCTAGGTGCTCTGGAGGATAACCCCCACATTTATATAGAAGGTTCTGCAGGTGCGGGAAAAAGCTTTTTAATCACTGAAGCTGCAACTAGGTCAAAGACTGCAGGGAAAAGAACCCTAGTGACATGCTGGAACATGATGATGGCAGAGGAGCTACGGCGAATGCTCCGCTCATCATCTGACATAAATTTCATCGTGCAGGACATCAACTCATTGATGCTTAGCTTTGCCGGCTTAGCTGAAAACCCGGTTGATGCTGATTCTCAGTGGTACGAGCATTCTCTGCCAAAGGCAGCTCTGAAAGGCCTTGACAGACGACCATTTCTTGGAAATTTCAGCTCAATAATGATTGACGAGTTTCAAGACTTAGTCGGCAAGCCAGATGTTTTGACTTTTGTGCTTTCACTTTCAAAAAATATGAAGCTGGCAGACACTCAGATTGTTCTGGCCGGCGATGAAAAGCAGCAAATTCTTGTGGACGGATCGAGGGACTTGGGAGCCTTCCAAACTGCAAAGGCAGTAATTTCAGACTTAGTTAAATACAAAGCAAAAGCAAACACCCGGATGAACCCGAAGCTTCATCGAGAGATGTGTGAATTACTCAACATAAAGCTCGAAATAGACGAGCATCGAATCAGGTCCGATAAAACTGGAGGCCTGACTATTCTGCAAACAAGCCCGGAGAAACAGGCAAGAGTGTTGAGAGAGGCTCTCAAGGAATTGCTAGGAAGTTATGGGGCTAATGAAATTAGAGTACTTTCGCCTTTCGGTTCCAACAGATCCCTCATTGGCAAATTATTCCACGGGGACGTGAAGAGAACCGATGAGGTTTGGCTCAAAGCCAACGCAAGGCATGAAGACTCCAACGGAGAAATTAGGTGGCGCTCAATACCAAAATTCAAAGGACTCGAGTCCGAGGTTGTTGTAATCACCGACATTGGCTCAGAGTCAGCAGAGTTTTTCAAAGAGAAGAATCAGTCGATCACTGACTGGTTATATGTTGGAATTTCCAGAGCAAGACACCGATGCCTAGTCCTATCTACTTCACCAATTCAAGAACTCTTTATTGCTGAACCGAACTGAATATCTTCCAAGTGAGTCTGTTTAGGAAAGCCATTGACTGGTTCGGGCTCGAACCACGTACTTGCAAGTTGCTACTAATGGTGGGTGCTGGCTCTGACATTTTTGTAATGGGCCCCGGGGCTTTGGGTGTCGTGCCGGCTAAATCAAGAACTCTTGGGCACTTTTATTCTCAGGGCCATTGACTGAGTACAGGCAAGTAATAGCTTGGATTATCCTGCGTGTAAGCCTGAAGAGAACTGCTACCAGAACTCCGGGGGTTCGATGACCCAACCGGTGAATCGAACATCCTGAAAGCCTTTGTGACGCAAACCAATTTCAAATTAATTCCAAGTTTCCGCGTTGAGTCTCCACCAATCTCCGCTGAACTCACAGTGCGCCACGCACGCTCATAGCCCGCCGGGGCAGACCTAGGCATGAAACTGGACGGGGACACTCACCTCAGAGACGCAGGGGCCCTCGCAGATAATGCTCACAATTCTCTTCATCATCTCCGTGCGAATTGGATCCTTGTAACACCATCTACAACATTCGAGCCTGGCTTTAAAGATTTTTTTAATCGCAACTGCCTCGAGGGCCTGGGGCGCAAGGCTTGCTTGCCTTTTGCAAGATCCTCTGCACCTCAAGAGCCGATATAAAATATTCCACCAAAAACACCTGGGCTTTAACTGGGTCTTTCCCCTGAGTAGAATCAGAAGACTGTAAAAATGGGGGCAATTTGAGTGAATCGGTAATTTCGGATTATCAGAATAAGTGCATGGCGGTTGCCGTGTGTATCGAAGCGCGAGTTGCAGTCATTCTTTGGGGGGCTCCGGGTCAGGGTAAGACTTCCGTGCTTAAGTCTTTTGCAGAGCAAATGGGACGAAAGCTTGAGGTTGTTCTGGCAAGTATTCGCGAACCTCAAGACTTCGCTGGATTGCCAACAATCTCAGATGGGTCAATGTCTCTAATCCCACCAAATTGGGCACAGGCCTTGGCAGCTGATGGCAACGGGATTCTCTTCGCCGATGAAATTAACACTGCCCCTCCTAGCGTTCAGGCGGCACTCTTGCGAGTATGCCTGGAGAAAGTTGCGGGAGATTTGGAACTCGGATCCAATACCAGCATTGTTGCAGCCGCTAATCCACCAGAGATTGCCGCCGATGGCTGGGACCTTGCTCCGCCTCTTGCTAACCGTTTTTGCCACATCGATTGGGAGTTGCCTGGGAGCGTTGTCGCTGCGGGCATAGTCGGTAACTGGCCAAGGATAACCACGCCAAAGGCAAGCGCAGAAGACATAAAAAGAGAGGTTCGGGAAGAAGCTTGGAAGCTCGCAGGCTTTCTATCTGCTCGACCGGAACTCGCAACGGCAATGCCGGCTTCCACGGGGCAACAAGGTCGCGCCTTTCCAACTCCGAGATCATGGGAGTTCGTTTTGAACCTAATGGCACATGCTAATGCGATGGGCTTGGGCGCGGAGGTCAGAAGGCTGTTGGTTTTGGGCTGCGTTGGGCAGGGACCTGGTAGTGAGTATTTGAGTTTCCGAGAGAACTTGGATCTGCCAAGTCCTGAGGCAATCATTGCCGACCCTGACACCGTAGATTTAGCTGTTCGAGTGGATCAGCTTTATGTGATTTGCGGTTCCGTGCAAAATGCCCTAGCAAATAACTTCTCCGAGGAGCGATGGGAGAGTGTAGGCCAGTTCATTTTGCGCCTGAGCAAAATGGGTCATCCCGACATAGCCGTGAGTTTGCTGATTCAGTGGAAAAAACTTGCACCGGTAGGAGCTTTAGTTAGCAGGCCGATAAGCCACGCCCTCAACCCTCTCATGCAAGAAGCCGGTCTAATCTAAATGAACGAGGCCGTCAGAAAAATCATGGCGTCGAGAATTCTCGCTCAAAGTCGTTGGCCCTATATTTCACATTTGCTTTTCAGCCTGCGGATAGTCCCATCCATGCCTGGTTCCTTGGATACATTAGCGGTTGACGCGGGCTGGCGTCTGTACTTCAACGAAGATTACGTAAGAAAGCTGACGGTTGCTGAGTTGGCAACTGACTTGCAGCACGAAGCTATGCATTGCATACTCACTCATTACGAAAGATACTCTGCTCTTAGAGACCCGGAGCCGGACCTCCAACTCTTTAACATCGCCGGTGATTGTTCGATTAACTATGTGATTGATGAGTCTGGCTTCACATTTGCTAAGGACTTCCCGCCGGTCCGCTACAAGAATTTCCCGAGGATCAACAGCACCATGACGACGGAACGGGCTTACTTCACCCTCAAGGAAGAAGGTGTTGGAGGAAAAGAATCTCCGGATTGTGGTTCCGTTTCAGGAGGTGGCCCAAGAGGCTATGAGATACCTCTTGATGATGAGTCACTGCCCGCCGCTACCCCGGAGCTGAAGGCCGCTGTCAAGACACAAGTGGCCGCCGAAATAAATAAGAGCGTGTCCTTAGCAAGTCAAGCCCCCGGTGACCTGATTCGTTGGGCTCAAGATTTTTTATCGCCAAAAGTAAACTGGAGAAGGCAACTAGCGGTGAGAGTTAGGGCCGCTTTGGCGACGAAAGCTGGCAGGCGAGATTACAGCATGATGCGGCCCTCTCGCCGAGAGCAGGGTTTGGCGAATAAAGAGCAGCGGATTCGGCTGCCATCAATGCGTCAACCTGGAGATCCAAAGGTATCGGTAGTAGTTGACACCAGCGGCAGCATCTCGGATCAGGTATTGCAGGCAACCCTTGGGGAACTAATGGGTATCACCAGGGCAGTAGGTAACTCAATGGGCCTGGAGGTCATTGCTTGTGATTCTGTTGCCTACCCAGTCTTAAAAGTAAGAACCGCAATAGATGTCAAGAAGCTAAAATTACCCGGCGGTGGCGGTACAGACATGCGCGAGGGAATCCTAGCTGCGCTCGAGAGCAAGCCACGACCAGATGTAATCGTAGTAGTTACGGATGGCTACACACTTTGGCCAGCGACTAAACCAGTCGGCTGCGACAACTACATTCTCTTGCTGACCGAAGATGCTCGATTGAAGTCTGTTCCGAGCTGGGCAAAAACCATTCTCTTGGATCTAGACAGCGACTAACTCAACCTTTTCTGGCAGCACATGAACAAGCAGCCTTTCCACAACCGGAAGCTTTGTCGCGCGCTGGATTATCTGCGCGTATGCATCAAGCTGTTTCGAGTAGACCTCGATTTTGTCTCTACTTAGTTTGAGGTTTGTCTTGTAGTCAATAACCACAATCGAGCCTTCCTCTTCAATGACCAGATCTGCAAAACCCTCAACCAATACACCGTCCTCATTGATTTCAGAGATTGCCAATTCGGGCATCACCTTGTCGGCCGAGTAGATACGATCCATAATTGCGTGCTCAAAAATTATTGCGACCATCTTGACCAAGCGTTCTTCATGCTCAGGAACGCCATAATCAAGCAAAGCACTCTTGATGACGAGCATTAGAGGTTGATCAATCTCTCTTGCACCCCGCTCAATGGCCAGCTCCATCACCCTATGGAACACATTGCCGAGTTTTGCAACATCGGCTCCATCAACGTCGACATCTTGATAGTTGGTAACACCCTGCTGGGTGTCATCAACAAGCTCAAAAGTGTCGGTCTGAAGGTCTTGGCCACCCTTCGAACCTAAGCCGCTTGGTGTTACGAGGTTCTTTACTTTTGACTTGGCACGAATCTCGGGCAACTTGGCAATCCACTCAAGGCTTTCCGGAGAGAAAGCTGGTTCAACGGTCAATTTTGGCTCTGAGGCTGGCTGCACATACTCATCAAATTGGCCGGCCAGCCCTGCTTCAACGCTCGCAGCGACGGCATCGCGGTAGAGTCCGGACCAACTTTGGGTACCCCCTGCTTTTGTCTCTTTTGCCAGGTTCGAAAGGATCAGGTGGTCTCGCGCCCTAGTGGCAGCGACATAGAGAATGCGAGATTGCTCGGCTAACCGATCGGCTGACTCCAGCTTTTCGGACTGGTGCCGATAGCCGTGACTCTTGAGTTGACCAAGATTGAATTCAAACTGGTTCAGCTTAACGGAAATTTTGGGCAAAGCAGCTATCCGCTCTCTAGCCATTCCCGCCAGAATCACTATTGGGAATTCAAGGCCTTTGACTCCGTGTACCGTTGAGATGCGAACCGAATCGTCACCCAAGTCATCTGTCTCCGGCAGTGGCTCACGGGCGTTCTCACTTAGCTGATCACTTATCCAATTGAGATACTCAACTGCTCCAGCTCCGCCCGCTTGTGCCCAACTCCGCGCCTGACGCATAACCATTTGTGTGCACTCGATCTCGAATCGACCCCGTGGCGTTCGATCATAAGTGCTCATTACTCGGCACTCTTCTAAAAGGTTCATCATGACCGCTGCCGGACTCGATGAACTGGATGTTCTCTTTATCCTGGCCAATGCATCAAGACTCTGGTAGACCCTCGTTGCAGCTAGCTCTTGAGACACCTCACCGTATGGCAAAGACCATCTACCACCGAGTTGTTTGTATTCCAATAACTCAAGATCGTCACAGCCAAAAAGGGGACTCTTGAGTGCGAACCAAAGGTCTAGAGGCTGCTCAACTCCCGCCACTACCCTCATTGCATCAATTAGGCCCCGAACCACTGGCCTATCAAAGACAATCGCCGAATCCGATGACCGGTAGGGGATTTCTCTGACGGAGAGCTCTTCAAGCAGATCCTCCAGCGAAGTTCTGGCAGGAATCAGTATGACTATGTCGGAGTACTTGGCTGGCCGAAAACCAGCGACACCTTGGTCGCTCTTTTCACCGACCGGCCAGCCTTGCGCCGCCGCTTGATGGGCAGCAGAGGCTACGAACGAAGACTCATCGCTATAGTTGGGATCCACGTTCGGCCCTCCAAGAACTGAGACGCCGGGATTGTGCTCTTCGGAGACCTGATTTTTCTCTGCGGTATACAAGTTCACGAACATGGTTCCAAGGTCAATAGAACTGTGGCTAAAGGTTGCATTTGCCCAGTTCAAAATCTTTTGATTTGACCTGAAATTCACTTCGAGAGTTTCTTTTATTCCACCCATTGGGGCTGCACCAACTTGGTCTGCAACGCTTAGGTAAGTGGAGACGTCAGCGCCTCGGAATGAATAGATCGATTGCTGCGCGTCTCCCACCAGCACTAGAGATCCTTGATCAGGACCTGGTGCTCCAAGAGGTGTCGTTATTAGAGAAATAAGCTTCCACTGAAGTGGATCCGTGTCCTGGAATTCATCGACGACGATAAGTTTAAACTCTCGATGGAGTTTTTCCCTGACGTCTGAATTCTGCTCGATGAGTTCAGAGGTCAACACTATGAGGTCATCAAAAGTTAGTCTCCCCGCCCTCTGGCGACGAGTAACTGAATCTTGAAGGCTATCCCAAATTGTAGGCAATTTTAGCCTCAAGAAGTTTTCAACATCTAAGAACTCGATGCCGTCAAGACCGCCCCCAAAAATAGACTTTATCTCCTCCCGGAAGGGCTTAGCCGCTGCGCCCCCAGAATTGCCCGGATGAAGGAGCTGGTGAAGAGTATGCTGCAGCTTCCCAATCTGCTCAATGTTTGGTTCAGGCGATGCGGAACAAATACTGGACATCTCTTGAAGACCGAATTGGATTTTCTCAGTAAGGCTGGATGAGAAACCTTGCCAAATAGAACGTTGGTCCGCAAACCAAAAAAGAAGCCTGTCCATAAATTCTTTGACTAGCTCACCTGAGTCCAGCTGCCTCATACTGCGTATGTCATCCACGTTGACCAAGAGTCGTTTGGAATTCAGCTCGACAAAGAAATCCCGAAAAGTCAACGGGGATATCCCAGCTTCCGCCAACCGGGATTTTTGACCGTCATCAAGCTCATCAAAGAAGCTCGCTGTAAAACGAGATGCGGTGTCACGAAGGCTCAGCTTTGAAGTAGCTTCGTCCAGGACTTCGAATGCTATTGGTAGTCCAGCTTCGATGGGAAAGCTGCTCAAAATTCTTTTGGCAAAAGCGTGAATGGTGCCGATTTGAGCGACGTCAAAGTCAACCAACGCGGCTGACGCTTTAGAACTGCCACGGGCCGCTTCATCATGAAGCGCCTTGCGGATTCTGCGTCTGAGTTCAGCAGACGCGCGCTCGGTGAAGGTTATCGCCACAAGGTTTTGAATCGAGAATTTAGAATCTGGTTCACAGATAGCGTTCACAATCCGTTTCACAATCGTGGTTGTTTTTCCAGTTCCAGCTCCGGCGGCTATAAAGGTGGTCTGGTTCAGACTCTGCTCAGCAGAATCGCGCGCGTTGTGGTCCTGGGGAGTCACATTCACTATTCCTGACCTTCTTCACTGCCAGCTTGTGTGGGTTCGGTTTGTTGGTGAGCTATCGAAGACAAGCGGAAAATTGTCTTGTGCCCTAGCTTCTTGCAAGTGCGGCAGAATGAAAAACTCTTCGAGGACCCCTGGACATCGTGCGTCAGGAAAGTCCCTTTGTGGGCAGCTGTGACAAGCAATTTGAGCTTTTCTTGCAACTCAAACTCCGCTGCCAATTTGTTTTCTACTAGGGCAGATGCGTACTCTTTACCCGAGAGGCCGCCGTTGATTAGATCCAAAAAAACGCCTGGCTCACGTTCAGTGCGCAGATCGACCAAGCCGGAGTCTTTCTCGGTCTTTGACAAGAACACGTAGCGGGAGGAAACCTTCGTTACTCCCAAGAAGTTGCTATTGCGACGAATTGCATGCTCATATAAAAGATCCTGGACAGCGCTTCTTTTATCTACGTAGGCCACGCTGCCGGTCTTGAAGTCGATAACGCCGACATGCTCGCGGTCAGCAGAGACATCCACTCGATCAATCAAGCCTTTGAATTTCAAGGTCTCTGGCGGAAAGCCCTCTGCCTGAACAGGCACCTGAAGTAACCCGTTACCGGTTTTGTCGAACTCAAATTCCGCATTTTGAGGCTTCAGCAAGTTAGCTTTGCTCATCGGTTTGAACTGTCCACGCTTGTCCGATGGTGCAACATAAACCTCAGCTCTAGCTTGATGCTCGATAGAGAAGTAATTCTCCAACTGATCGATGAAACCGCGCTTTCTTGACTCAAATAGTGGAGGCCAGCCAGATTGACCGCGAGCCACGAGTAACTCGCATTCTTCGTTAAAGAGCTCACGGAATTTGGCTATTGCTTCGTCGCTGTAGCGCTCACCAAAACTAGGGTTGAGCAACGGGAATTCCTTGAGTAGCCTCTCGAAAGCTGCGTGCACAGCCTTTCCAAAATCCGTTGGTCTAATCTCGTCTATGGAGTTTGGTTCATCCGTGTCAGATAGCCCCAAGATTTTGACGGTAAAAAAGTTGTGCCCGCATTTCAGAAACTTCTCTACCGACGAGGCTGACAGTGACACCTTGTCGAAATCAATCAAAGGGGCTGACGCTTTACCTTCCAGATTTCCCGCAAACTCCGTCACCTGGGGTGAAGCAAACCAAACCGCTGCTAAAAGTTGCTTGCTAACTGCTGTAGCACCCCTCAATGCAGCGCTCTTCTTAGATTGAAGGTCGGTGGTAGAAATTGCTCCGACCTCGCCGAGACGGAATTCGAAAGCGGCTTGAAAATCCGTAACCGAGGCACTCGTCAACATCCCCAGCCAGGCACTTGGCATTCCTTCGCTCTTGGAGAGGGTTCCCCCTCGCGGATAGCTGATGGTCAGATTCTTAGCTCCAGTTGCTACAGCAAAGAAGTTTGCTTCAACTTCAGCTGCACGGGCTGCAACTGTCTTGAATTCGAATGAGTTTTGCTGAGTGAAGAGCTCCTTTAACGAATCAGGAAAAATTGGATCCTCAGCAATTTGGGGTGGCAGCATTCCCTCGCCAGCTCCAATTACCCAAAGGTTTTCAAAGTAGAGCGCTCCATTTTGCGAAACCGGTCCAACATAGACACCCCGGGCGAGTTCTCCATGTTGCATCTTTAGCTGTCCCAGCCTCAGCAAAACGCCCTGCCCAAGTTGGGATAGCGCGCCTATTATTTCTGGCCTAGAACTTAGAGGGGCCTGGTGCTGCCCGCCAAAGAACTCTTCCATTTTTTCGAATGCCAAACGATCGACAGGCATTTTGGCTTGCGCCAATTGAGGAAAGAACTCATTTACCTCCTGCCAAATTGAAGACGCCAAATCGGAGTACTTGACCGACTTGGCAAGGCGTTCGACACTCGACATGAGTTCACGGATCAGTTGCTCCAGAGAGCGAGCAGTTCTAGCCTGATTCAATTTAGAAGTGACGTCGTCAATCTCCTCCTGCTCGGCTTCGAAAACAGCAAGATCCTCAAGTTCTTTTTCAAGGGCAGGTATCTGAGCAGCCATCGCATGCAGCAGTAGCTCCCAGTTGCTTACCTCATTAAACAGGCCATTCCGGTTTAGAAATCTTACGAACTTCACGGTGCCATACTTGGCGTCTTGACTGGTAATTGATGAAGTTCTGAGGAGATCTAAGAAATCGACCCTGGTAAAAGTTCCAGTTTGGAATATGGAGTTCGCGACTCCCAAGTATCCCTGAGTGGCTTTCGCTGGCAAGCTCAAAGAAGCGGATTCTGTGGACATACCATTCCAAGTAATTTGAGCTTGGTCAAATTCGTTTTCTAGGAGGTCCGCGTATTGTGAAGCGTTCGTGTAGAGGACCGCAAAATTCTCAATTGCAGAACCTTCAGCGATTCGTTTAGCCACCTCACGCACCACCGCCTTCGCCTCGGTCTCCGGATCCGGGAAGCTTTGAACTTCTGCCCTATCCCTCATTGAGTCACCGCGAATGAGATTAATCTTGATCTGAGCATCTGAGCCAAGGAGCTGATCCAACAAGTCAGCGAGTGTCGATGGGTAGTCAGCAGCGACAACCATAACTTTGCCAAGGCTCTTCTTTGCCTGGCGCAAAAAACTTTCGGACGGAGAGTCCTCGAGAAGGCGAATTATGTTTGCTGGAGTCAACTTCCCTGAGGTGCGAAGCTGTTCTTGAACTTCTTTAGCTACTTGGAGCAACTGTAGAGAGATTTTCGTTGTTACGAATTCCCCAGCACTGGTCAGGTCTTTAACAGTAGTGTCATTCAGTTCAACCCAGTCGAACGCATCGATGTATTTGATAAGAGTTGCCAAGGACTCAGGGTGACGTGCCAAATTCCCAAAGACTTCCCCATGAGAATTAAGAACCCGAATTAGAACGTCTTGCTTAGCACTTTTGAACTCCTGCGGATCCCACTTAATCTCTGCAATCCGGGCGAGTATGGAGGCGACATCTAGTTTTGTAAATGCGGAAAATGCGACTAAAGAGGCACAGTGGCCGCCTCGCGCAAGCGACCGGACTAGCTGCCTCCGAAACTGAAGCGCCTGGTGATTGCTATCGACAATTAATGTCACCTGCCCCAATGCATCAAGTTTCTTGGTCTCAACCACTAGTTGCGCTAAACCATTCTGAGCCGCTAGGCCACTGGTGTAGCTAAGTTCACGCATGCCCCCCCAGACGAGTCTTTTTTTCAACCATGAAATTGACATTTGACTCTTTTTCAAAGGCTATCTTAAAAAGCTGGAGAACTAGGACGTCTATGTCAAACAACAACCTCCCTGTGGATTCCTCATCCAGCAGCGGAGAATTGACACTCAGGCCCCAGTTTCTAGTTGCTGTTGGGAGCCTGTTGTCCTCATAAAAAGTCTTGCTAAACACTTTGAGGATTGAAGGGGCTCCCTGATCAAGCCTAAGTAGCTGCATGGATTTATTCTCCGGTCACTGGCGGACATTTTTTGTAAATTGAACTGTGATTGGCCATAATCCACAAGCGTTTGCTGAAACGCCGACCTGAAAAGGGGGTAGGTAGAAGTTCGCCAACTGCACCCTCAAAAGCAGGTGATTGTTGGGCGCCTTAGCCGCCAAGTTCCTTGAATTTCTCGGTCATTGTCGGGTTGCCACGAGTCAGCTTCTTGACTGTTACGTCTTGCGCCTTATCGTTGGCTAGTCGCAGCTGCCTTTCGGAGCCGAGGAGTGAGGACTTTACCTTTTCCAGGTCAGTAATTGAATCATCTATCTGCTTGATTGCGAGATGAAATTGTTTCGAGGCGAGCTCGAAGTTTTTCCCGAACTTCTCCTTGAAGTTTTCTAGATCCGACTCGAAGGTGGTCACGTCGATGTTCTGAGCTTTTACCCTTGCTAGCTCCTCCTTGTATTGCATGGCCTTGATCGATGAGTTTCGAAGCAAGGTAATCATGGGGATAAAGAACTGGGGGCGAATGACATACATCTTGTCGTACTCATAAGAAACGTCAACAATCCCACCGTCATAGAGCTCACTGCCTTCTTCGAGCAGTGACACGAGGACGGCAAATTCGCAGTTCTTTTCGCTCCTGTCCTTATCGAGCTTTTTTAGGAACTCGGTGTTCTTGTGCTTCTTTTGAGTGTCTTCGTCTTCATTCTTCATTTCAAACATGATTGAGACGATCTCGTTTCCTGCCTCGTCATAGTCACGAAATACGAAGTCGCCCTTTGTTCCGGATTTTGAGTCGTTGTCTTTACCGAAGGTGGCTTTTGGAAAGGCCATTGCCCTGACTTGATTGAAAGCAACTCCACAATGAATCTCCAAGGTCTCACCAAGCATCTTGGTTGACAGCTGCTTTTTCATATCACGTACGCGTTTGATTTCCGCATCGCGATCTTTGATTTGGGTTTGGTACTTGTCTTCAAGGGCTTTTTCAGACACCTTTTTCTCAAGCTCTGCGTGCTTGAGGTTGCTCTTGAGCTCATCGCGTTCTTTTTCAACTGTTCCAACAGCCTCTTTGATTGCCAGCTTCTGGGAGGTTTCAATTTGACCCAAGTCTGCCTTGAGCTTGGCGATTTCGGCATCTTTTTTGGCTGCTTCGGCTTGCAGGTTCTGGGTGAGCTTCGCCTCAGCAAGAGCAATTTCAGTTTTCTTGGATTGTTCCGCTAACTCGAGGCGTTCGTGCAGGGTATCTTCAAACTCTTTGTCTCTGACCTGCTTGAGGATGTCGGCATAGCCAGCCTCATCCATGGTGAAGCTTTTCCCACAGTGTGGGCACTGAATTTGGTTTGTGCTCATTACTTGGTCTCCTTCTTTTGATGCTTTGACTTCTTTAGTGAATATTGCTCTGCCTCCTGCAGCACTTTGAGT
>Ga0209284_10004463_pt1 | contig 15702 bp, 13 predicted proteins | sample FRY03_FD_187211 | JGI IMG/M metagenome (GOLD analysis project Ga0209284, IMG submission 187211) | Freshwater microbial communities from Lake Fryxell liftoff mats and glacier meltwater in Antarctica - FRY-03 (SPAdes) (version 2) | ecosystem: Environmental > Aquatic > Freshwater > Ice > Glacier... | reverse complement strand
ACGATTGCCCACGCTACCGGAGCGGGTGAGCCCGCCCAGAACACAGCGGGTGAGCCCGCCCAGAACACAGCGGGTGAGCCCGCCCAGAACACAGCGGGTGAGCCCGCCCAGAACACAGCGGGTGAGCTAGCGGTTGAGCCTTGCCCTGACTTGTGTAAGCAAGTCATCTTCATGCCAGTGGTAGATAGTTGGTGTACCAGTGGCTTCTTGGTGGGCTAGTGCAATCCAATCCATGATCCGATGGCAGTCCTCTTTACCATTCAGTCGTGTGACTCCTCCGATGACACAGGCCGGAGTGGTTGAATCCAAACAGATTGCAACGGGTAAGACATAGGTGCAGGCTTGCATCAGCGTCAGTGTGCCGTCGTAGAGAGGCTGTAGATGCAAGGTGGGTGCTTCACCGGGGTCATCTCCTCGACGTGCACGCCATGCGGCTCGGGCCTTTTTCATTAGGCCTGGGATGGTTAGATCTTGACTGCCGCTAGCAGCCATTGCTAGTAGCTGTCCGCCTTTGGCGAGCTGTTCGTCTAGAGCAGTTCTCATGAGCACGTTATTTGCTCGCACCAGAGCCGTTTCTAGCTTTGCCCGACGACGGCTTGCTGTTTGCGGAACCGACAAGAAAATGCGAGAACCGCATTGCAGTACCTGAATTGCGGGCACGTTAAACGCCTGCCGAGTTATCACCATTCGAGAGACCAACACGTTGGACACTTCAGCGAGTTGCTCAAGGGAACTGTGTTCGCCAAGCACCCCAAAACTGCGACCCGGGGCCAGCATGGCGGACAGCCAGGCACCAATCACAAGAGCAATATCGATAATCTGCCCGTGGTTTGTCACCATGGCCACGTTTGCCTTTTCTACAATCAACAGATGATAGAGCTCTGCCATAATGTGATCATGCGTTGGGTCGTTGAAAGCAGCGAGTAGTACTCGGTCGAAGTCTGGGTACGCAGCCCGCGCATAGAGCTCAACAGTCTCTATGTTTGTGGGTTCGGGCTCGACCACTACGCAAGTTGGGTCATGAAACTCAAGTGCTGGCGTGTAGGGCAAGGCTTGTAAAAGTGAAGAGTGCGAGGAGCGGACTAAGCCGTTCAGCATTCGGTAATAAGTAGCTGGGTCGGCAGCAGCCAGTATTGCTTTGGCCTGATCATGAGGCGACATGGCGGTCAAACCCGGAATTTGTTCGGCATTGAGCTCGGTCTGGTCTTGAGGTCGAACGCTGCTTGACTGGTTGCCGATTTGCTCCAAAGCACTTGCATCGTCGTCACTTGGTTCGTGTGCAGCACTCTGAGACTCACCAGTATTGCTGGATTCTGCTTCAACAGAGTCTGACTCAGTGGGTTCTACCGGGTTGTCAGTCCCGTCAATAACAGAACCTTCCTCGGGCACCAGACTCAGAGCAGCTCGGTCTTCAGTTTCTTCCTTGCGCTTTTTTCTTGCAGCCATATCAGTGTGTGTGACTCTTCGCTGAAGTGATGGGTTACCCAAAAGATTTAAACGCTTACAGAACGAGCAGCTATGCCCCTTGAACCTACTGCAACCCGGCCTGCAGTGCTGATTAGGTTACTGCGCCTGGGATGACACGATAGGCGTCGTACACGCTGTCAATGGTCCGTAATCGATTCAAGAGCGTATCTAGGTGCGATGGGTCGGCAAGCTCAAACTCAAAGCGCATCTTGGATACCCGGTCTTGGCCGCAGGTGCTCTGGCTGCTCACAATGTTCACATGGTTGTCTGACAATGTGGCAGTGACATCTTGTAGTAGCCGAGGCCGATCAAGTGCTTTGACTTCGACGAGGGCAACGAAACTGCCCGTGGAGTCTGAATCCCATTCCACATGAATGATTCGCTCACCTTGTGCAGCTGCAAGTGATGTGGCATTTGCGCAGTCAGTGCGATGCACCGAGACCCCGCGACCCCGGGTAACGAAGCCGATGATGTCATCGCCAGGAACGGCTGTACAGCAGCGCGCCATGCGAACCAAAACATCGTCATACCCTTCGACATGCACTCCAGCTGGACGGCTTTGATGGCGGTTCACCGAGCGATTCGGAGTAGACACCACCTCTTCTCGGTCGCCTGCCGCAGTTCGCATCAGTGCCGCAATCTTGCTGGCCACTGATTCGGGCGACACGTGGTGTTCACCTATTGCAGTAAAGAGCGCCTCGACTGACTGGTATTTGAGTTGCTGAGCCACCTCGAGCATGACCTCACCACCCAAAATCTTCTGTGCGGGCAGCGCCTCGCGACGCATAGCTTTGACTAGTGCTTCGCGGCCAGCGTCGAGGGCATCTTCTCGTCGTTCTCGAGAGAACCATTGTTTAATTCGAGAGCGTGCGGAATGCGTAGCTACAAAGTTGAGCCAACCCTGACTTGGTCCTGCGCCGGCCACCTTTGAGGTAAAGATTTCAACGGTGTCCCCCGAAGTCAGTTGCGTGTCGAGTGGCACTAATCGGCCAGCCACTCGCGCACCAATGCAACGATGCCCAACCTCGGAATGAATTGAGTAGGCAAAGTCAACCGGCGTAGCACCGGCAGGTAGCGTTGCCACATCTCCTTTTGGAGTGAAGACAAACACTTCGTCTTGGTCAAGGTCAATCTTGAGATTGGCCATGAACTCACCGGGATCAGTCATCTCGTGTTGCCAACCAACAATGCGAGATAGCCATGTCATGTCTTCGGTGGTGCCCTCTTTATACGAGAAGTGCGCAGCTACCCCCCACTCAGCACGGTTATGCATTTCTGGCGTACGGATCTGCACCTCGATTGGCTTTCCCTGTGGACCAATAACTGTGGTGTGCAACGACTGGTACAGATTGAACTTGGGCATTGCGATGTAGTCCTTGAAGCGCCCTGGGACTGGGGTCCACATGGCATGAATCGACCCAAGAGCTGCGTAACAATCCTTGGAGCTATCAACCACAAGCCGGATCCCAATGAGGTCAAAGATCTCTTCGAAAGCTTTGCCTCGCACTACCATTTTCTCATAGATAGACCACAGGTGCTTTGGTCTACCGGTAACCACAGCTGTGATGTTTACCTCTGAAAGTCGGTCCCGAATTTCTTCGATCACTACACCTACATAGGCATCGCGCTCGGGTGCACGTTCTGCAACCATGTGATCAACCTCGGCGTAGCGCCGCGGGTAGAGCGCCGAAAAGCACAGATCTTCGAGCTGCTGACGAACCTCTTGCATGCCAAGACGGTGTGCAAGAGGTGCATAAATATCTAACGTCTCTTGAGCCGTGCGCTCTTGCTTCCATGCTGGCAAGGCTGCAATGGTCCGCATGTTATGTAGGCGATCAGCAAGCTTGATGACTAGGACCCGCAAGTCTTTAGCCATAGCCACGAGCATCTTGCGCATCGTGGCTGCCTGCTGTGCCTCTTTGGTATCGAAGTGGATACGCTCAAGTTTGGTAACGCCATCGACAATTGTAGTGACTTCTTCGCCAAACTTGTCTTGAAGCTCGTCCAAGGTAATAACTGTGTCTTCTACGGCATCGTGTAGGAGCGCCGCCGCAATCGTGACGTCGTCCATTCCGTAGCGAGCAACGATGCCTGCAACTGCGAGCGGATGGGTGATGTAGGGCTCACCTGATCTACGCAGTTGCCCCTTATGTGCACCGGCCGCCATCCGGTAGGCGTTTGTAATGACGTCTGTGGAATGTTTCGGATGGAATTTCCGAAACTGCTCAATAATCTCTTGAACCTCCCTAGCGGGAGGTTGGCTATGGCGACGCCAAGGAAGCACCCGAGTCACTGTTGCCATGGGTCACCTCCTGTGGTCTAGATCCAATTACTACTACGTTATCGACCCGAGAGTAACTTGAGGAGCGCGCCCTTAGTTCTTCTTTTTCTTTCTTGGCCTTGGCGGGTGACCACCGATGTTTGTAGTCAGTGCAGGGGCACTCGATCCTGCTGTAACCGTTGGCCGAACAACACCCGGTCGAGTCGAGCCCGCAATCGGAGCACCAGTAAGGTTCACCCCCTGCCAAGCAGTCTCATTTGGGTCAATCCCCTTAGCAACCATGCGCGTCCGAATTTCTTGGTAGCGAGGCTCACGTTCCTTCAGCACAGAAGTTAACGGCGCTGCTACACAAAGCGAGGAGTATGCGCCAGAAGCAAGGCCGATAAGCAGCGCTAGCGAGAAGTCACCCAGGGTGGGCTCACCAAAGACGTACTTGCCGACCACCAACATAGACAGCACCGGGATGAGCGTGACCGTGGTTGTATTGACCGAGCGCATCAAGACCTGGTTGAGCGATCTGCGAACGATTCCGGTGTATGTGTACTGACCTGTACGGGTAAGTTTGACGCCGTTTTCTTGTAGGCGGTCATACACAACAATGGTGTCGTAAAGCGAGTAGCCCAAAATGGTCAGAAAGGCGATCACCGTGGCAGGCGAAACCTCAAGATGGAACACTGAATAAAAACCCACGGTCAGGATAATGTCGTGAAAAACTGCCACCATTGCAGAGGCCGCCATCTTAGGTTCTAGGCGCCAAGCAATATAGGCAGCCACGAGCACCATAAAGATGATGAGTGAGTTTCGGGCAGACTTGGTGATGTCTTTGCCCCACGAGGGGCCAACAGTTGTGACTGCCACATCGGTGATTTTGACGTTTGCTGCTTCAGCTAAGGCTGCAACTACTTTCTGGCTCTCCTTGATGGTGTCTACCCGACCAGAGATCCGAACAAGGCGAACCCCGTCTGAGGTTGTGACTACTTGATACTTCTCACCGGCATTTGTTCCAAACGCATCAAGCACAGTGGTTGCTTGATCAGTGGTGAGGGTGGCCGAGGGAACTTCCCAGATAGATCCACCCTCGAAGTCAATCGACAGGTCAACACCCTGAACTGCTATCGACAGGATCGAGCCGATGACCAAGATGAGCGAGACCACACCAAGCGGCACCCAACTTCTAGGAAAGTTAAAGTCGTTGTCTCCTCGGTAGACCCTAGATAATGCGTTCATGACAGGTCCTTCCCTGCTGGCACGGGGGTCTTTTTGCTGACTACTTCAGTGATTTTCCCATCGGTATATCCCTCTAGGTCATCTACTGGAATACCGAAGCGCTTGGGGTACTCCCCAAACTTGGACCGGGCAAAGACTGCCACTGCTGGCCTCAAGAAGAAGTAGGCGACCAAGAGGTCAAGAATCGTTGCTACTCCTAAGTAAAAAGCGAACCCCCGGACAGGGCCGATTGAAAGCCAATACAGCACACCGGCACCAATTAGTGAAGCCACATCTGCTTTCACAATCGTGGAGTACGCCGAGGCGAACGATTTATCTGCTGAGGAACGCAAAGACGCGCCGTTTCGTACGTCCTCTTTCAGGCTTTCGTAGAAAACGATGCTTGAATCCAACGAGATACCAATTGAGGCGACGATGCCAACCACCCCCGCAAGAGTAACCGTGGCCTGAAGGTTGCTCATGATGACCCACAGCATTGCCGCAGACAAGCTCAAACCGACTGCCGTGACGAGTCCAAGTAGGCGGTAATAGAGGAGTAGATAAGCCAGCACGATGAGCACCCCGATGAGGCCAGCAATTATCCCAGCCCGAAGCGCACCTTGGCCCAAAGTGGCAGAGATTGTCTCGGCCTGCTGCGGCTCAAGCTGAATTGGTAGAGAACCATAACGAAGCGCAACTGAGAGCGATTCGGCCTCATCTTTGGTAAAGCTGCCCGAGATCTGAATCTGGTCGGCCTTGAATGATGACGTATTAATTGTTGGGGCCGAAAGCACCACACCATCTAGAACAATTCCGAGTTGCCCTTTACCGCCGCCTTGGTCGGGGCAGGTGGGCGCACCTGAGTAGCACTGCGCTGCAATGGCATTGAACTTATCTATATTGTCTGCACCGGCCTTGAACGACGGGTTCACTGTCCATTTACCGTCTTGACCCAAGCTGGCAGTCGCACCCTTGACGGCGCGGCCATCTACTGCAACTGGCCCAAGCTTGTACACCGTGCCATCTTCGCCTCTCAGGGTGACCTCTGACTCCGGGGTTTGCTGATCGGTGGGCGTGAGTTCAGCCGCTAGCTGAGTCTCTGTTTGATAGAGCTCTGCAAACTTGGGGTCATAAACATTGACTCCCCATTGATTGAGCGGGGCGGGTGGAACCGTAGTGGTGGGAGAGGCTGTTGCTGCAACTGTGGTTGGCACAGGGTCTGCCCCCGGAGGAGCTTGGGCAGCGTTGCGCCCAGTCATGACTGAGCGCCCACCACCGCTTGACGCAACAGTAGTTTCTGGAGCGGCAGGGTCTGTTGGGGCTGCGGTGTCAGCGGGAGCGGCAGGGTCTGTTGGTGCGGCAGGGTCTGTTGGTGCCGAAGCGGCAGGCGACTTTGCCTGCTCATCTTCTACAACTTGCGCAGTGGTGACCCCGTCCGGAATGGCAAGCGCTTTGCGCAGCCTTGCAACGGTTTCATCGGCTGTTATCTTGGCTTTGCCAGTGGGTAGTTTACCAACGATTCCCAGCACTGGACGAAACTCAAGCTGCGCAGTTGAGCCAACCACAGCTAGTACCTCGGCTTGGTCTTTAGCCCCCGGCAGCTGCACAGAGATGGTGTTGCCCTGTCGAGACACTTCAGGCTCTGCTACACCAAGAGCGTCAACACGCTTGCGAATAATCTGAATGGCTTGGTCGAACTGCTCGTCAGAGACGTTATTAATGACTTTGCCCTTCTCAACAGGCTGAAGATTGACAGAGACCCCGCCTTGCAGGTCAAGGCCAAGCTTGGGGCTCTTACCCATCAGGATGGTCGCAAAGAGCAATCCGTAGACCACAAGCATTGTGGCCACCATCATTCGAACTGGGTGCTGTCGCATTGGCTTCTTTCGAGAGTTCTGACTTTTCTTGAGGCGGCTTCAGGTGGGGTGGAGACCGGTTGTCAGATCTCTGAACTTTAAATCACCCCTTCTCCTGACCTGCGCCTCTCAGAAGAACAATAAATGCACTTCTTTGCTATCTACTTCTTGTTGATCTGCCCGGTAGAACCCTGAGAAGCAGCTTCTGAGGGTTCTGAATCGCTCACGTTGGCATTGCCCTGAGCGCTTTCTGAGTCTGATGGCTCAGAATCTGTGCCCGTGGCGGTCTCGATATCTGTATCAGGAGTCTGCTGCTCGCCAGCCTCTTCAGCCTTAGTTGAAGACCCGCCTAAGGCACCCGCAAGTAGGCCCTTACGGCCACGCGAAGCACCCTTAGACTTTGATGAACCCTTGGTGGGTTCCGCTGGTTCAGACAAGCTCCTTGCAACCCCCGACTTGGCAATGCGAATCACCACGTCAGTATCAATCTCTACGTGGTACAGGTCGTCTTCGACAAAGGTGATTGTGCCAATGATACCCCCTGTAGTTATGACCTCGTCGCCAGTCTCTAGCTTCGAGAGCAGGGCCGCCTGCTTCTGCCGCTGCTTACGCTGAGGCATGATTGTCATGTACAAAATCGCGCCCATGGGGATGAGGATGATGAGCAGGCCAGTAATGCTGCCCCCACCTTTTTTCTCTTGAGCAAGGATGGTAACCAGAAAAGTAATCACAGTTCCGGAAGTGTAGAGCCTTGACTCGAAGAACCCGAACCTGCCAGCGAAAACAACCCGGCCTACTTCCCCAGACCGGGTCCCATCTGCGACCAAACCAAGCCGACTTCTTGGCGAAGTTGCTGCAACTCACCCGCTTTAATCGCTGCACGAATCCGATCGACAAACCCTAGGATCCAGGTCAGGTTGTGGATGGTGCAAAGAGTGTGCGCAGTACTCTCACCAAGGCAACTCAGGTGACGCAGCAAACCACGCGGGTAGTTGGCACAAGTTGCGCACGGGCAATTTAGGTCAACTGCCTCCTCGCTGCGGGCGAACTCTGCTCGCTTGATGTTCAATCGTCCGCTATCTGTCAACAAGGTTCCGTGCCTTGCAAGTCGAGTAGGCAAGACACAATCAAACATGTCTACCCCTAGAGAGACGGCCTCTAGAATCGAAAGCGGATCTCCCACACCCATCAGATAACGGGGTTGATCCGCGGGCAGTTCTGCCAGAGCAGACTGCAGCGCTGGCAGCATCCGCTCGCGAGTCTCACCAACCGATAAACCGCCAACTGCATAGGCGTCAAACTCAAGCGCCACAGTCCGCTGAGCAGACTCGCGACGAAGCAGGATATTGTCTCCACCCTGCACAATGCCGAGCAATGCTTGATCATCAGTTCGGCGATGAGCCTTGCGAGCCCTAGCAGCCCAGGCCGCAGTGGTCAGTACAGCTTGACGCAGCACTGCTTCAGAAGATGGCAGTGGTGCGCACACATCAAGCACCATCTGCATGTCGGCACCAAGTAGTTCCTGAACCTCGACTGCACCCTCAGGAGTTAGCAAATAACTCGTGCCGTCATAGGTGGACTTAAATCGGGCACCCTCATCTGTGACTTGCGGTGCAAGTGAAAACACCTGATACCCACCCGAGTCAGTCAACATATGCCCCGAGAAACCCACAAAGCGGTGCAGGCCCCCGAGCGCAGCCACGGTCTCTGCCCCCGGCCGGAGCATGAGGTGGTAGGTGTTCGCAAGCAGAATTTCGGTCTGGGACCCCTGAGCGGTGCGCAAGCCGGCAAGCTCATGTGTGCTTAATGAACGGATTGCGCCGCGGGTTCCAACTGGCATAAAGACTGGTGTGGTGAACTTGCCTCGGGCAGTGATCACTTCAGCAGTTCGGGCGGCCCCGTCTGTGGCAGTTACCTTGAGCTTGAGCTTCATGGCAATCCTCTCAAGTTCGTTCGCGCTCTAGGAGCATGGCATCACCAAAGGATAAGAACCGATACTGACGCTGCAGGGCCGTGCTGTATAAGTCTTGCCAGCGCGGGCCAATGAAGGCTTGAATCATGGCAAGCAACGAGGAGCGCGGTAGATGAAAGTTGGTCATCATTGCGTCCACCGCCGCAAACTCGAAGCCGGGGGTAATGAACAATTGTGTTCGGCCTTGAAGCTGGCCATCGATTGCAGCAGACTCCAGAGCCCGAACCGTGGTTGTTCCCACGGCCACCACGCGTCGACCTTGCGAACGAGCAAGTTGCACCGCTGCAAATGTTTGCTCGGGAACTTGATACCACTCGGAATGAATCTGATGATCCTCGAGTTGCTCAGTTGTTACAGGACGGAAAGTGTCTAGACCAACAACTAGCTCAACTTTTTGTATCTGCACGCCGCTGGCTACAATTCGCTCTAAAAGTTCGGTGGTGATGTGAAGACCGGCAGTTGGTGCAGCGGCCGAAGCGGCACGTTGCGAAAACACTGTCTGGTAGCGCTCCTGATCACTCAGACGCTCATGGATATACGGAGGCAAGGGCGCCTCACCTGCGAGTTCAAGTGCCTTGAGTAGTTCACCCTGATGCAGCGGACGCACTTTTCGCCGGCCATCGCCTAGGTCGCTACCCATCTCAAAGCTCAACCCCCCTGCAGTTGCTGAAAGTAAGTCACCGGTGCGCAGCTTTCGAGATGGCCGACACAAGGCCTCCCACCAACCCTCATCTGCCTCTTCGAGTGGCTGCAACAACAGCACTTCCCCGGCACCGCCAGCAGAGCGCGTTACTGCTACTCGAGCAGGCAGAACTCTGGTTTCATTCAGAACCAACAGGTCATCTGATCGAAGAATTTTGTCAAGGTCCGCCACACGCGCATCTAGCGGTTCAGAACCGGGGCCAAGGTCAATCAGCAGTCGGGCAGAATCTCGCGGAACCGCTGGGGTTTGCGCAATGGCCTCTTGTGGCAACTCGTAGTTCAGATCTTCAGTGCGCATACCCGCAGCAGGCTACTGATTAAAAGCCCATCGACTTTCCGATGATCTCTTTCATGATCTCAGTTGTGCCGCCATAGATTGAGGTGACGCGAGCGTCCGTAAACGCCCGACCCACTGCATACTCGTTCATGTAGCCGTAGCCGCCGTGAAGCTGCACACAAGTATCAGCAACTTTCTTTTGAAGCTCAGTACACCACCACTTTGACATTGCGGCTTCTTCGGCAGTCAACGTTCCATCATTGAGGGCAAGCACGCTCTTATCGATAAAGCCCTCTGCGATAGTGATCTCAGTGTGCATCTCGGCCAATTTGAACCGACTGTTCTGAAAGCTACCAATCTTTTGTCCAAAGGCAGTTCGCTCGTTGCAGTACTCCACAGTCCAGTTGAGAATCGCGCGGGCATGAGCCACACCAGCCATAGCAATAGAGAGTCGTTCTTGGGGAAGGTTCTTAACTAGCAGCTTGAACCCTTGGCCCTCTTCTCCGATGCGATTCGCAACTGGAACGCGAACGTCAGTAAAGAACAGTTCTGCGGTGTCTTGGGAGTGCATGCCAAGTTTGTCTAGGTTGCGACCTCGTTCGAACCCTTCCATTTTGGCCTCGACGACAACCAAAGACATTCCTGAGTGACGCTGAGTTGGGTCCGTCTTGCAGGCAACGATGACAAGGTCAGACAGGATTCCGTTAGTAATAAAGGTTTTGGAGCCATTTAAGATGTACATATCACCATCTCGAACAGCTGTAGTGCTCATTGACGCAAGGTCGGATCCAATGCCGGGCTCAGTCATGGCAACTGCAGTAATGAGTTCGCCGGATGCAATCCCTGGCAACCAGCGCGCCTTTTGTTCTTCGTTGCAATAGTCCAAGAAGTACGGCAAGCACACATCGCTATGTAGTGTCATCCCCAGCCCAGCGGGGTAGACATCGGCTGCGCAAATCTCTTCAGCGATAATCAAGTTGTAGCGGAAGTCCTCTACTCCAGCACCCCCAAATTGCTCGGGCACCGACATTGCCAAGAAACCAGCAGCTCCGGCCTTGGAATACACCTCACGATCAATGACTCCTGCTGCTTCCCACTCCTCACGATGGGGCACAAGTTCTCTGTCTAAGAAGGTTCGAAAAGCCTTGCGAAACATGTCGTGCTCTTCTTCAAATAGTGAACGTTCCATGGGGGAACTCCTTGATATCGCTGCGAGATGAGTGGAAACTGACTGAGAAACAAGATTCTGTACCTAATAGCAAAGCATGAGATGGAGCAAAGAAGAAGTTGAGAACCAACAGTACGCAGCCCAAACTGAACTAGAGCATCAGCTAGGTCATGAACCTGAGCAGTTCTGTCTGCTGAAACCTGCTTGTTATGACTCAAACAGAGATAGGTCAGTTCCTTCTTGGGCAGTAGCTGGAGGGACTAATCCGAGATGCTCCCAGGCGGCAGTTGTTGCCATCCTGCCTCTAGGCGTTCGCAGCATAAGCCCCTGCTGGATCAAGAACGGCTCGTACACGTCTTCGACAGTCTCTGTGGGTTCAGAAACAGCTATTGCCAGAGTTGATAACCCAATTGGGCCACCGCCGAATCGCTGACAGAGCGCCGACAAAATAGAGCGATCGAGTTTGTCTAGCCCGAGTGAGTCAATGCCAAAGATTTCTAGACCCTGCCGAGCTGCTGCGGCGTTGATGCGCCCGTCGCCTTCGACTTCTGCCACATCTCTGACCCGCCGCAGAAGCCGGTTTGCAATTCGAGGCGTCCCGCGAGACCGGCGAGCAATCTCAACTGCACCCTCAGAATCGATCTCTACTTCAAGAATTGCCGCTGCTCGCTGCACAATCGCCTGAAGATCGTGTGGCTCGTAGTAATCCAGCCTGGCCACTAGGCCAAAGCGGTCTCGAAGTGGGCCTGTAATTAGCCCTGTGCGAGTAGTTGCTCCAACAAGACAAAACTGAGGAAGGTCCAGTCGAATCGATCGCGCTGCTGGTCCCTTGCCAAGAACAATATCGAGTTGGAAATCCTCCATTGCCGGATACAGGACCTCTTCGATTGACCGAGAGAGCCGATGAATCTCGTCAATGAAAAGCACGTCGCCCTCTCCTAGTTTGGTCAGGATGGCAGCCAAATCCCCGGGGCGTTCTAGCGCCGGCCCAGAGGTGATGTGCAGTGTGACGTCCATCTCTGCTGCAACGATGACCGACAGAGAGGTCTTTCCTAAGCCGGGTGGGCCAGCAAACAAGAAATGGTCGGGAGCCTGACCACGCCGACGCGCAGCTTCTAATATGACCGAGAGCCTTCGCTTTAGCTCGGTCTGACCAACAAACTCGTCAAGGGAACGCGGTCGGAGCGAGAGGGCTAAATCTGCAGAATCTGCAGGATCGGCTGAGTCGGCGAACAAGTCTTGGTCAGTTCCCTCAGCAGAACTTGGCTTACCCTCGACGGCAAGATCCTCATCATCGGGTGCTGGATCTAACAGTTCGTCTCTTGCCATCAGGCTGCCTCTTTGGTGTTCATGCTTCTACGTCGCTGCGAGCAGTTGCAAAGCTTGACGCAACAAGTCCGATGAGTCTGCCAACTCTGGTAACTCCGAGAGCACTCGTGCAACTTCTTCGGGGCCATAGCCCAGCCCTAGCAAGGCATCGCGAACGTCACCTCGGGCAGAGTTGCCTGCGCCTGCATGTCCATCAGACTGGTTGCTGACTGCTACCCCATCGGGAACTTTCAACTTAGTTTTTAGCTCAATCATTAATCTTGCAGCGGTTTTCTTGCCTACTCCGGGAACCATACAGAGGCCGTCAATGTCCTCAGTTGCAAGAATCTGGCGAAGCCCCAGCGGGGAATGCACCGACAAAATAGCAAGACCCATTGAGGGCCCTACCCCATGAGTAGAAATAAGTGTTTCAAATACGCGGCGCTCTTCAATAGAGGTAAACCCAAAGAGTGTTCCTGCATCTTCTCGCTGATGATGATGAACGTGCAGGAATACCTCGGAACCAACCGGACCTAGTTGATCTACCACGGCCGGCGTGACCTGTACTCGATAACCAAGGCCAGCAACCTGTACCAAGAGTTCGGCAGCGAACTGATCTAACAGTTCGCCTCGAAGCGAACCAATCACTTTGTGGCTCCCGATTTGATTAGCTGCTGCGCCCCTGAAGAAAAGGCCACGTGCGTGAGTGCAATTGCGGCGGCGTCTGCCGCGTCTGCTGGCCTAGGCGGCTGATCAAGTCGAAGAAGAATTTGCACCATCTGCTGTACCTGCTCTTTATCTGCGCCTCCGTACCCAGCTACAGCATCTTTTACCTGATTCGGCGAGTACTCAACCACTTCTATGCCGCGGCTTGCGGCCTCGGCCATGACAACACCTGCGGCCTGTGCCACCGAGATTGCGGTACGAACATTGGTCTGAAACAAGACGCGTTCAATAGCCACTGCTTGAGGCGGAAACTCATCGAGCAGCTGATGAACGTCAGACCACAACTCGGCAAGCCGCACGGGTACCGCGGCAGCGACATCGGTTCTGATTACTCCAAGGGCAACTGCCTGGCTCTGTCCCCGCGATACCCGTAAAACGCAGTAACCGCATCGGGTTAAGCCAGGGTCAACTCCAAGAACGAACACAGGTTCGATCATAGTGCTTGCGGGGTACGCCCCGAGTGACCCCTGCTAAGCAACGGTCGGCGGGTTACTAATCGTCGAAGCGTTCCGGTTTTAGAGAAAAATTCGCACGCTAAGGTCGGGCGGATTCGGTCGAGCCTCCTCACCCCGCTTGTGGGATACCCCAGGGTTGTTGGAATACCCACTATGGCCGTGAGTTCACCCTGCGTCTGCGGCGAGTTCTTATCCTGCAGACAAGGTACGGTCCGCCTACGGAGTGCACCCGCGTGTGCGGGGAGGTCGGTCTGAGAGCGTCTCAGTGTTCACAGGCTCCGTGAGTGCACCCGCGTGTGCGGGGAGGTCGGGTGAACCCCGGAAAGAACGCGATTTTAAGCAGGTTCACCCCCGCGTGTGCGGGGAGGTCGCTTCGACGCGGACCTAGCCGAAGGGTCGCACGGGTTCACCCCCGCGTGTGCGGGGAGGTCCAACCAGTTCCCGGCAAATCGGAAGAACCCGTTGGTTCACCCCCGCGTGTGCGGGGAGGTCCAAGATATGTCTCAAGCATGCGGAGAATGGTGGGGTTCACCCCCGCGTGTGCGGGGAGGTCCCTGTCCACGCTGCGGTCTGCACCGAGGTCGTGGGTTCACCCCCGCGTGTGCGGGGAGGTCTTCAGGCTCAGTACCAGCGAAGAACTCAACCCGGGGTTCACCCCCGCGTGTGCGGGGAGGTCCCCGAGCTCATCAAAAGACAGACTGCTCATGGCGGGTTCACCCCCGCGTGTGCGGGGAGGTCTGGCACTCGAACCGATTCACAGAATCTGTGACGGGTTCACCCCCGCGTGTGCGGGGAGGTCGCGGTGGCGGCGTCGGATCCGTGACAGGAATAGGGTTCACCCCCGCGTGTGCGGGGAGGTCAATCTCGAAAGCATGTGTGAGACCCCCGGCTAGGGTTCACCCCCGCGTGTGCGGGGAGGTCCAAGATATGTCTCAAGCATGCGGAGAATGGCAGGGTTCACCCCCGCGTGTGCGGGGAGGTCTCGTCCTCGTGCTCGTCCTCGTGCTCGTGCTCGGGTTCACCCCCGCGTGTGCGGGGAGGTCTACGGGGCGCGTATGGGAGCGATGTGCAGCCGGGGTTCACCCCCGCGTGTGCGGGGAGGTCTAGAGGATCTGTACGAGCTTCCTCCGGGCATTGGGTTCACCCCCGCGTGTGCGGGGAGGTCGTATGATTGATTTGGTAGCGAACCCGTTGGGTGGGTTCACCCCCGCGTGTGCGGGGAGGTCCTCAAATAGGCCGCGTTGTACACACATTGTTCGGGTTCACCCCCGCGTGTGCGGGGAGGTCAAGCTCATGCTTTGCATATGGGTTTGATAAACGGGTTCACCCCCGCGTGTGCGGGGAGGTCAGGTCTGCATAGCGTAAGTCGGCGTCAGTCAGGGGTTCACCCCCGCGTGTGCGGGGAGGTCTTTACAGCGGCCATTAAGCGTACTGAGACCATGGGTTCACCCCCGCGTGTGCGGGGAGGTCGTGGTTGTTGAAAAGTTCGGCCAGTACGACCAGGGTTCACCCCCGCGTGTGCGGGGAGGTCAAGGCTACGAAAGGTGTGCGCTGGATCGAGTGGGGTTCACCCCCGCGTGTGCGGGGAGGTCGTAGTGCACACTTGCTGGCGCTATGCGCAACGGGGTTCACCCCCGCGTGTGCGGGGAGGTCTCGTCTTCCCCGCCTGGCGCGGAACAGTCACCGGGTTCACCCCCGCGTGTGCGGGGAGGTCGAGGTAGGCCAAGGGGTTCACGTTTGAATAGTGGGTTCACCCCCGCGTGTGCGGGGAGGTCACTAACTGTCACACCCCGCGCATAGTGTAAAAGGGTTCACCCCGCGTGTGCGGGGAGGTCTCTAGGGCTTTCCCTTGCGGGCTATGTACGGTGGGTTCACCCCCGCGTGTGCGGGGAGGTCAGGTCGGCGTAGCGTAGGTCTCGGCCAGTCAGGGGTTCACCCCCGCGTGTGCGGGGAGGTCTCAAAGAGGTAGCCGCTAACAAAATACTCAATGGGTTCACCCCCGCGTGTGCGGGGAGGTCTTCTTTGCTAGCTAGGGCGCGTTGCAAAATCAGGGGTTCACCCCCGCGTGTGCGGGGAGGTCTGCCAACGCCCGCCACGAATATGATCCTTGATGGGTTCACCCCCGCGTGTGCGGGGAGGTCCGCTAATACCCACAGCGTGAGCCGCGTACCGGGGGTTCACCCCCGCGTGTGCGGGGAGGTCTCACCCTAGAAAACTGTGGCAACGAAACCCCCGGGTTCACCCCCGCGTGTGCGGGGAGGTCTGTGCTTGGAGGTAGGTGTGT
>Ga0209284_10004461_pt1 | contig 15707 bp, 10 predicted proteins | sample FRY03_FD_187211 | JGI IMG/M metagenome (GOLD analysis project Ga0209284, IMG submission 187211) | Freshwater microbial communities from Lake Fryxell liftoff mats and glacier meltwater in Antarctica - FRY-03 (SPAdes) (version 2) | ecosystem: Environmental > Aquatic > Freshwater > Ice > Glacier... | reverse complement strand
TCCCACGCCGCTCCGATCCCGGGCATCTTCAATACGGGAGTCGACGCTAACGGCGACATGCTCCCCGGGAGTGGCGCGGTGGATCCGCACTACACGTTGATCCAGAGCCCGGACCTGAACTTCCCTGGCCCGGACGCGGTGACTCTCAATCCGGGATTCCCCGTCGGTCCATGGCTCGCAGAGGAGTCGGACGGCCGCTGGATCGCGCCACAGGCCGCCTCCGGAGAGGGCGAGCCGGGGGAATATCGTTACCGCATCAGTTTCGATCTTAGCGGGTTCGACGAGACAAGCGCCAGCATTACCGGCGGGTGGGGCGTGGACAACGAGGGCGTCGATATTTTCCTGAACGGGGTCAGCACCGGAAACTTCAACGGCGATGGTTTCGGTGGACTGACGGCATTCTCTGTGACGCGCGGGTTCGCCGCCGGAGTCAACACGCTCGATTTCGTCGTCACCAATGCGGGTGGGGATCCCGGTCCGACCGGACTGCGTGTCGAAATGTCTGGGACGGTTCTCGTTCCAGGCGAACCGCCGAGCATTCTCGAGGCCCCGGACAGCCTATCGGTCTTCGGAGGCGAACCCTTCAGCCTATCAGTGACCGCTGATGGTGCCTCGCCGCTCTCCTACCAATGGGAGCTCGATGGGGTCGATATTGCCGGGGCGACCGCCGCCAACTACGATGTATTCTCAGCAATCCCCGCTGATGCCGGCGACTACACCGTCATCGTCACCAACAACTTCGGCACGGCCACTAGTGATCCGCCGGCGGTTGTCTCGGTGGCTCAGGCAGTTCCGGGACTCTTCAACACTGGGGTAGACGACTCTGGCATCGTTCTTTCAGACGCTGGCATCGATCCACACTACCAGATCGTGATCAACTCAGACTCTGAGTCGTCCGAGGCCGTCGTAGAAGACTCGACCGTCTTCCCGATCGTAGCAGGCCCATGGATCGCCAACAATGACACTTCGAAATGGATCGGCCCCGCTTTCAATACCTCGGCTTCGGCCGGTGGTGATTACACCTACCGCATGACCTTCGATCTCACCGGCTTCGATCCAGCCACCGCGTTCATTGAGGGAAATTGGGCATCCGACAACGTCGGCAACGACATCCTCATTAACGGCACCTCCACCGGCAACACCAACACAGGAAATTTCGGAGTGCTCACATCATTCCGAATCGAATCAGACAATTTCCTCTCCGGCCTGAACACCATTGAGTTCGTGCTCAATAACAGCGCCGCCGGCTACACCGGCCTCCGCGTCGAAGGCATCCACGGCGGTGCTAGTCCCGGCGGTGCTAGTCCCGGCGGAGGCGGCGGCAGCGGACCGGCGGTCATCCTCCGCCAGCCTGAAGATCAACGCGTCCCGATCGGCGCACAGGCGCGGTTCTCCGTCCTCGCCGATGGTGCCCAGCCACTCGCCTACCAGTGGCGCTTCGGCGGCGCCGACCTCGGCGGCGCCATCGGCTCTGAACTCACCATCGGCAGTGTCAGCGAAGCGAGCGCCGGCGATTACGATGTCGTGATCACCAATAACGAGGGAAGCACGACAAGCGATGCCGCCACGCTCACCATCCAGCCCCGCCCGCCGGAAATCCTCAGCCAACCGGTGGACCAGTTCGTCGCCCTGGGTGAGAGCGCCATCTTCGCGGTGGTCGCCGATGGCACCATGCCGCTCGCTTACCAGTGGCGCAAAGCTGGAATCGATATTGCTGGCGCCACCAGAAGCGATCATGCCATCAACTCGGTCTCTGCCGCCGACGTGGGCGACTACGATGTTGTCGTGACGAACACCGATGGCACTCTCGCGAGCGAAACTGCCAACCTCACCGTGCTGGACCGCGTCCCCGGCCTCTTCAACACCGGCGTCGATGAGACGGGCGCCGCGCTTCCCGACAATGAGATCGATCAGCACTACACGCTGACAGTTAACGCGAACGGCGCGGGAACGGCCGCCCTCGCCATGGGCACGATTCCGAGCCCGCCGTGGGTTGCCAACAGTGCCACTTCACGCTGGATCGGTCCGACGACCGACAGCAGTGGGGCCCCGGGCGCTACACTTTCCGTACCAGCTTCGACCTGCTTGGCTTCGATCCTGCCAGCGTGGTCCTCGTCGGCAGTTGGTCGTCTGACAATGGGGCTCCAGAGATCCGCCTTAACGGCGTCGCCACCGGGATCAGCCACCCCGGCAACTTCGACACGCTATTGGATTTCCGCATCGAAAGCGGTTTCGTCGATGGGGTCAACTTCCTAGAGTTCGACGTCACCAACGCTGGTGAAGCAGCCAACCCCATCGGGCTGCGTGTCGAGAACCTCAGCGCGTTCGCCACCGCCGTCGCGCCAGTCCAGATCATCTCGATTTCGACCCGCGATAACCCGCCAATCTCCGCAACGTTCACTTGGAACTCGCGCTCGGACACATCCTACTTCGTCGAGTTCTCGACGGATCTCAAAAACTGGCGGGAACTCGACGACGGATTCATGAGCCAAGGTGATACGACGACCTACACTGATACGTTCGCGGCGTCAACTGGCGGGCGCGTCTACTACCGCGTCGGGCGCGCTGAATAGCCCGGTTTTGTCGCCCAGAGAGAGCTCGCTACCTCCGTGACCAACGCGCGCGCGATTTACAGGGGCAGGTGGCCAACCCATTCAGAATTAAGATTACGTTCATCTTGACATCAACGATCTCTATTGGGGGGTGATGAACACCCTCGTGCTGCCAGGGATTTTCTTTTGGGGTAGGGAGCTTGCGGGCGCCGTTGAAGGGATTGAAAATGGGGTGGAAGGGGGATTTTGAAGACACTTGTAATACCCAGGGAAAGTTAGGCGTAACGCATGGAGCTGTTTTACCTCATTCACGTGTCACAAACCAAGATTAGCCTTCAGATCTTCGCCTTTTTTCTAACGAGCGGAATTTCCGCGTCGGCATCCAGTCTCGACTTCTTTGAGTCCAAGATTCGCCCGATCTTGGTCGCAAACTGCTACGAATGTCACTCCGTTCAAGCGGCCAACCGCGGCAAGCTCAAAGGGGGGCTTCTTTTAGACACCAAGGACGGGATCCGCACCGGCGGTGACACCGGGCCGGCGGTCGTCCCGGGTCATGTTTCCGAGAGCCTCTTGCTGAAAGCATTGCGCCAAGAGGACTTGGAAATGCCCCCCAAGGGCAAGCTTTCAGATGAGGTCATTGCAGACTTTGTCCGATGGATTGAAATGGGGGCGGTTGACCCACGAGAACGTTCTACGAAACCCCTCAAGATTACCACCATTGACTCATCGGATCACTGGGCATTTCAGGCCCCGAAAAAGCCCAAGCTGCCCACCGTGATTGATTCAAGATGGGGACGGTCCGAACTTGATCGCTTCATTTTACACCAGTTGGAGACCCGTCAACTCAGTCCTGTTCCCTTGGCCTCACCAGAAGTATTAGTTCGGCGGATTTACTTCAATTTGTTTGGGCTGCCCCCAACTCCCCAGCAGGTTGACGAGTTCCTTAAGTCCTCTGCAGAGGATCATGATTCCGCGATTGCAAAGCTTGTTGATTCACTTCTGGACTCTCCCCATTATGGCGAACGTTGGGGGCGACACTGGCTCGATGTCGCCCGCTATGCCGAGGATCAGGCGCACACTTTTGGAGTGAAGAAACGGGAAAATGCTCATCAGTATCGTGACTGGGTCATTCGCATGTTCAACGAAGACCTTCCATTCGACGAATTCATCAAACTCCAATTGGCGGGCGACCTGATGGAGGGGCAGTCGGATGATCGTTTCCGACAATTTTCCGGACTGGGATTCCTGGGGCTTGGAGCGCAATACTACAAAAATTCGGACAAAGCCCAAGCCGAAGCGGACGAACTCGACGACACCATCGATACCTTGACCCGGGGATTCATGGGATTGACGGTGTCATGTGCGAGATGCCACGATCATAAATTCGATCCCATCCCGACCCAAGACTACTATGCCTTGGCTGGTATCTTCAATGGTCGGCAATATACGGACATCCCTTTGGTCGCTGAAGACACGGTTAAAGCCTACAATAGCGAGCAACAAATCATCAAAGAGCTGGTGGAAACACATAACAGCTCTTTGAAAGTGATGGGGAAAGAACTTGGCCGACAAAATCTCAATCAAGTCAGTCGCTACCTGCAGGAAGGCTGGCGGATGACCGTTTTAAAGTCCCAGGGGATTCAAATCCCGGATGAAGAATTTGCCAAGAAAGTGGGACTCCATCCCCACTACGCCCGACGTTTTCGGGATCTCCTTGAGAAGAGTCGTGAGAGTGATCTTCTGAAGCGCTTGCCCGAGCTCGAGGGGTGGCATCAAGTCGAGGTCAACTTTCAGGAGAAAGCGACTCTTGAAACCCTCAAGGTGCCTGAGGAAATCGTCGCGCTGGCCGATCATCTTCAACTCTTGGTGGAGCGCGCAGAAAAAGTATTTTCTCAAATTGAAATCGAGCAAGCCGATCAGTTGGCCAAGGCCCGCAATGCGGAAGACCGACTCAATCAAGTCATGGGGAAGATGGAGAAGGACCCGCAGCGCCTTCTCAAAAATATCTGGTTTGACGGGCATGCTCCGTTCTTTGCTTCCGAGGACGATGTTTACAAAAACTTTCTGAATCAGGAACAGCAAGAGGAGTCCGACGTCAAAAAGGCCGAATTTGAGGAGCTTCGCAAAAACGCCACGCCCAAGTATCCGGCGGCACCTGCCATTCAAGGAGGAGGAAAAGCGATGCAAGTCTACATTCGTGGCAATCCCGCGAACAAAGGAGAATGGGTCGCCCGGGGCACCCTCCAGCTTCTGGATGATCAACCGAGACCCTCCGATCCAGAGGCCGCCCAAAACCATTCATACTCCCGTCTCGATCTCGCTCAGGCCATTGCTTCCCCTCGGAATCCTCTCACTGCCCGGGTCATCGTCAATCGGATCTGGCAGTGGCACTTCGGGAAGGGACTGGTTGCGTCTTCAAGTAACTTTGGACTTCTGGGTGATCGTCCGACTCATCCTGAATTGCTCGATTGGCTGACCGTCAATTTCATGGAAAATGGATGGTCCATCAAGTGGCTGCATCGTGAGATTTTAAACTCGACGACTTATCAACTTTCAAGCGAGCGACATTACAAGAATGAGGAACTGGATGCCGATAACCTCTTCCGTTGGCGATTCGATCGCCGCCGCCTTGACGTCGAAGCATTACGGGATGCCTTACTCGCGATCTCTGGGAAACTTGATCCTGCCATGGGTGGCCCCACCTTCGAGCTCAAGAGTAAGAACACCCGCCGGACGGTCTACGCCAGTATTAGTCGTCATCAACTCGATGGCATGTTAAGGATCTTTGATTTCCCTGATGCCAATGTCTCCGCAGCATCCCGCACGGAAACGACCGTTCCGCAACAACAACTCTTCGTTCTCAATAGTGACTTCATCATTGAACAGGCCAAAGCCTTTGCAAAGCGAGTCACCGGGGAACCCCACGACTTATCTGGGCAAGTGAATTCCGCTTATCATCTCGCCTTCGGACGTCCCCCTTCTGAAGATGAACTAGAATTGGCGGAAGCCTACCTCGGTAAAGAGAACGAAAAGGATGACAAACTTTCCCGCTGGGAACAGTATTGTCAGGCACTCCTTGCGAGCAATGAACTGATGTATCTTGATTGAAACTGGACCCGGACATGCAACACAGAGCTTCCCATCAACCAACCATGACCCGCCGAGATATGCTGAGACGCACCGGTGGGGGATTCGCGTCGCTCGGGCTTGCAGGAGTCCTTGCTGATCAGGGCTTATTGGCTTCGGAAGGGCCCTTGCTCCCGAAGTCGCCCCATTTCCAACCCAAGGCGAAGCGCATTATTCACCTCTTCATGAATGGCGGTCCCTCCCAGGTGGATACCTTTGATCCCAAACCTGCCCTGGAAAAGTACCATGGCCAACGGCCTCCAGGAGCCGATCGTAAAACCGAGAGACAAACCGGTGGGCTTTTTAAATCGCCCTTCGAGTTCAAGCGTTCGGGACAATCCGGGATTCCGGTCAGCGAGATTTTTCCAGAGGTCGCCAAATGCATTGACGATATCTGTGTCATTCGCTCCATGCACACCGATGTGCCGAATCATGAGCCTTCGCTCCTCATGATGAACTCCGGAATTACCCAACCAATCCGCCCCAGTATGGGGTCGTGGCTCTGCTACGGCTTGGGAGTCGAAAATCAGAATCTGCCGGGCTTCGTGGTTCTTTGCCCGGGAAAACCCGTTGTGGGCCCACAACTTTGGAGTAGCGGATTTCTTCCCGGGATTTATCAGGGCTGTCACATTGGCAAACTCGACCCCAAAAAAATCGTCGAGGACATTAACAACAAGCATCTCACACCACAAACCCAGCGCCAGCAGCTGGACTTGATCAACCGGCTCAATGATCTTCATTCGGGGCAGCGGTCCGGAGGCCCTCAACTCGAATCCCGTATCCAGTCGCTTGAAGTGGCTTTCAGGATGCAGACCGAAGCCCCGGAAGCCTTCGATATCACCCAGGAAACCAAGGCCACCCGCAAACTCTATGGAGAGGGGGAGTTTGCCGATTCCTGTCTTGCGGCTCGCCGTCTCGTGGAACGCGGGGTTCGCATGGTGCAGGTTTATTACGGCGACGGTCAACCTTGGGATGACCATGGCAATATCGAAAACGGCCACCGAGACAAGGGCCAGAAAAGTGATCAAGCGATCGCAGGCCTCCTTCGTGATCTCAAATCACGCGGCCTCCTCGATGACACCCTCGTCCTTTGGGGCGGCGAATTTGGCCGAACCCCGGTTTCCGAAGGCGGAAATGGACGGGATCACAATCACCATGGGTTTTCGGTCTGGCTTGCCGGAGGGGGGATCAAAGGCGGTATGACCTACGGTTCAACCGACGAATTTGGTTTTGCTGCGGTCGAAAACAAGGTTCACGTTCACGATCTCCACGCCACCATCCTTCACCTCATGGGGCTTGATCACGAAAACCTGACCTATCGATACTCAGGCCGGGATTTCCGTCTCACCGATGTCCACGGGCATGTCGTTCATGATATCCTGGCATGATTCCCGTTTTGATAAACTGAGCTTTCTGACTCTGGGAATTCTCGACAAACAAAAATGACTTCGGTAGCCCGCGGAATTCATCAGCTTTTTCCTTACGACGAGGGACTCAGACGGGCCACGTAAATCCGGTGGATCGCCTGTTCTGAATGCTCATGGGCTTGCATCGGATGCTCCTCCAAATTGAAGCCAGCTTTCTTCAGCGCCATCTCGAGTTTCGGCGATGGGATCGCCATCCAGTAGGCCAGACAGCCACCCGGATTAAGCGATTTCCGCAGCAGGGCCAGGAAACTGGGCGTGTAGAGCTTTCCATTGTCCACGGTGATCAGCGCGTCGGGCGTGTCGTCGATATCGATCAGGATCGCATCGTACATGTCACCATCTCCGAGGCAGTGGAAGAGATCTGCCAGAATCACGTTCGTTCTCGGGTCTTCGAGCAAGGGGCCATTGTGCTCGACCAGGTAGGTGCGGTTCCATTCGATGACCCGACTCATCAATTCCGCAACATCGACGGTGGCCGGCGAGCCCACCAACTCCAGAACCCGCTTGAGGGTGAATCCCATGCCCAACCCGCCAATCAGCACCCGCGGGTGCTCTGGCCGTGTCGTCGCCCGTTCCAACAGATCGACACAGCCCAAATCCGCAAGCATCTGTTCGGACCATGTCAGGTTCGTGCTCATCAACACCAACCCGTTGTATTCCAGGATTAATTCCCCGTCCTGCTTGTACAGGGCGAGCAGGTTTCCATCGGGTAGACTGGTTTTGTCCAGTTGGATATAGGGCTTCACGGCTCAGAGTATTGTCAAATCCGCCTCCTCGACAAGGTCATTGAGCCTTCCCACCAACACGCCCCGCCCCGGACCAAACGCGGCACGCACTGCGTGGAAATTTTCTTTTGGCGAGAGCCGCTGAATCAGCCAATGAGAGGATCGGGGAGAGGATTTTCGCGATTACAACAGGATTTTCTCTAACCTCGTCCAGCCCGAACTATTCGACGAAAAGAACATCGTCGAAATCAGCGATCCCGAAAAAGAAGGCGGACGATACTGCCTGTGCCGCAACCCCGCAACCCCGTCACCGCGGCGAGCGTAATCGAAACGCGCCGCCGACTCATCGACCTGAGCTAAGAAGGCCTCGCCGGATACAAGTCCCTGGGCGACGTCGAGCGCGCCTTCCGCAGCCTGAAAACCGCCCACCTTGAGATCCCGCCCCATCTACCACAAAACCCGACGCGCGTATCAAAGCGCACGTCTTCGTGTGCATGTTGGCATACCATCTTGAGTGGCACATGGTGCAGCGGCTCCGCCCATTTTTCGCGAAAAACGGCGAAGGAGCCCACCGCCGTTGGACCGTCAAAGGAGTGATCGACCGGCTCGCCCAAATCCAAAGCAATCGGGTCACCCTGCAAGGAATCGAGTTCGACCAAACCACCGAAGCCGGCGATGAACAAAAAGAAATTCTGACCCTTCTCAAGACAGCCGAACCAACCGCGTAGCCACCCGCATGAAATCAAAAGCCCCCCTGCAGGCCCCGCTCTGCAAGGGATTGCTTCATTCGAGAAGGGCTAAAGTCCGTTTTGACAATAACTCTGTGACGTGATGATGGGCTGGATGGAAAAATTCCTAGAAAATCCCGTCGGATCAAAAAATCACTCTTTTTCCCGGATCCGCACCCGCAGCATCTTTTTCCCGCTCTCGATGGGAGTTCGGACAAGAAATCTGAGATCTCCCAAGTCGGTCGGCACCACCGGGCTCCAGTTCACTCCATCCTCCGAAAACTCCCCAGTATGGATGATCGGGCGAGTCGTCTGGGAAGGTCCGAGACGATAGCGCAGCGTGAGCTGGTCGTCCTCAAGAGTGAGGCGGGGAAGATTACCCGCTTTGGGATCTCTTTTGAGGGGCCACCCTAAATTGAGCCCGTAAAAGTAGCGGGTCAGGTTTGAGATCTGGTCACCATGAGCGCTTTCTGCGCGGTCTGGAAAGTTGAACCCCGAAAACTGCCCCCAATTCGATCGCAAAGACCTTCCGTGTTTGCCGGTATTCCGAGACCACAATGGCGACTTCTTGGAGCAAGGGATTGCTGGCGCGAACGAAGTGCGTTTCGCCTGCTTCGCCGATCCTGATTCCCGCGCTGGTGCCTTCGACAGGTTCGAGGTCGGTTAGATTGGTTCCCCGGAAGATCTCCAGGGTTGTTTGGGAGTTCGTGGTGAACCTCCAGACCCCTTCCTTTGGTGCGGTCCAGCGCCACCAAAGGGTTGCGCTGGCGGAGCTTTCCGGTTCGCCGATTTCCGTTGTCGCGCCCAGTGTTTTGACAGGCGAATTCCGCGCAGGATGCGTCATCAGCTCGCTCGCGTCCGCGAAATGATCGTTAGGCGCTTTTGCGAAAGGAGCGATTTCGAGGATGGAAAGGTCAAGTTTGCTATAGAAGGGAACAGTCGTTCGGAGGGTCACAACTTGACCTCCCTCTAAGATGACGACGCTCTTTTCAGGGCCGTCGGGCTTGGTTTTGGAAGGAATTTCATCCTCTGGATTCTCCGAAACACCTGTGAAAATCTGGGTTTTTAAAGTGCCTCTGCTTCCGTTGGAGACACTGACTTCATAATGACCGGAAGCGGGAACCGTCCACGTCCAATATCGATAGGTGTCATTGTCACGGGGCCATTCATCGGGGGGAGTTTGGATGACTGTGCGAAGCGGAACGCCGTTGCCCGCCGGAATCGCCGTCTCCAAGGTCCGATGATCGTGGAACAGGATTTTCTCAAAGCGGTACGCCGATTGGAAAAGCTCGGGGCCGAGGAGCTCTTTCGCGAGAAGAACAAAATAATATCGTAATCCGTGTTCAGCTTGGAAAATAGCAGGTGACCATTCCTTGCTGACGACTTCGCGCATCGAGCCATCGGGAAAAATTTTATAGATTGCCACGAACCTTCCCGTTGTATTCGTGAGCGAGTAGAGATCCTCGTCGGAGGCAACCCAGGTCCACCAGACACTGTGCGAGAGAACATCTGGATAAGCCAAGGGTCCCAGATGGCTCCTTTCACCTGGTTCACGGGTCGCCCGGGCCAGGTTGGCCGAAAGCTCGGCATCTTCCTGACCGGTCAAATCCAGGGCATTGGCAAAGTCATCATTTGCGGGCGTCGAGAAATCGAGTTGGAGCCTGATCCTGCCCACTCCGTGGTTGGATTCCGGCTCTTCTCCTCCTGCTTGGTCGAAGGCGATGAAGTATTCTTTTCCTTCTTGGAGATTTAGAAACCCCGATGTTCGCTGCTCTCCATCAAGGACGTAAGTGAGGCGTTTCACCTTCAACGCGCTCAAGTCGTTCAGGGAGGTTCCGGTGTAAAAGTTAACACGTCCTCCCGATTCCGCCGGGTCAGTGAGGAATTCGATTTCGCAAGGTCCGTCCTTCTCGCTGGTAAAGCTCCACCAGACCGAACTTTTCGGCGAAAATCTCCCGTGATTTGGTTCTCCGGCTTCGGCGGTAGCCCCGGCATTTGTCCCTTCGACAAGGTGGATGTCGTCAAGTAATCCGATTCTTGTGCGGTCGATAAAGTGATCGTTTTTCCCGGCGGAAACAGTCCCAATGATGAGATTGAGAAGAGCAAAAAATAAGAATCTGATCACCTTGAAATAATGGATTGTTCGTGCGCATCTGCAAGAAAAACTAGGATGTCGATCTCGCCTTGCTGTCGCTTTGGATGTTTCGTTCATCGCCCTATTTTCGTGGCATGTTTTTTGGGGAAGGGCGAAAGGGGGGCGGTGGCCAATACCGTGCGTCTGTCTTGGGATTGCGAGCTGGGCAAGTCCTACTGTTCTTGCTGAATGGTCGCGAGGAGTTCCTGAAGTTCGGCGACTTTTTCGGGGTGTTTGGCGGCCAGGTTGTCGGTTTCGCCGAGGTCCTTTTTGAGATTGTAAAGCTGGAGTTTGGGGAGGGTTTTAAGGGCTTTTTGTCGACCTTGGAAAATCCGCCGGACTCGGGGCCAGTGATGAGTTTCCAGTCGCCCTCGCGGATGGCGAAGTGCTTGCGTCCTGCTTCCATCACGATGGCTTTGCGGGGTTTTACCGAGTCACCATTTGAGAATGGGAAGGAAGGACTCACTGTCGGGAGCTTGTCCGACGGGGAGGGAGGCTCCAGTGAGATCGGCCAGGGTGGCGAAGAGATCGGTGAAGCAGATGGTGTGATTCACGGTCCGGGCTTCTTTGATCGCGGCGGGCCAGCGAATGATGAAGGACATGCGGTGACCGGCTTCCCAGGCGTCAGCTTTCATGCCGCGTAAACCGCCGGAGCTATCGTGGGAGAACTTTTGAGTGTCGACATCATACCAGACGGGTCCGTTGTCAGAGGAGAAAACGACGAGGGCGTTGCCAAAGCAAAGAAGGCCGAGGGTGAGTTGCTTGAGGGACGTCATGGCGGGGGGGTATAGAGGGTTTCGCGCAAAGAAGTAAAGGCGGGAAGCGGGAGACTTGGGTGAAATTTGATCCTTGTGGCCGAAGATCATCGCGCCAACAAGTCAGCGAGCGCGTTCTGGCAGGAGGGGCGCTGGACGTGCGTATTGTTGAAATTCCTGCTTTCAGGACGAGGTGGCTCAATCTATAGTCAAGCAAACCATGACTTATAAATTCCTCCCGCGCATCACCTTGACCCTCCTTTTGTTTCTCGGTGGCTTACTGCCTGCTTTCGGGCGCGCTTGGACCGATACGAAAACCGGGAGTGCCTTGACGGGAGATTTTGTGGGGGTGAAAGACGGACAGGTGTCGGTGAAGCTCCCCAATGGGACGGTGGTTCAAATTGAATGGGAGGGACTGTCAAAAGCCGACCAAGATTTTGTGGCGACGCAGGGGAAGGCCGGCGGAGGCACGGATTGGCCGACCTTTCGGGGAGCCTTCCGAACGGACCATTCTCCTGATCAGGGATTACTGAAAGAATGGCCTTCCGGCGGTCCGAAACTTTTGTGGGAATCGAATGTCTGCGGAAAAGGATACAGTGGTCCGGCAATCGTAGGTGGTAAGATTTATTATACTGGGACGATCGCCGGAAAGGCCAAGATCATTTGCCTGAACTTGGAGGATGGCAAAGAAGCCTGGACTGCGGATTTGGGCAATGATCCCGAGGATGGCTACTCTACGGGTTGGGGCAGTGGACCACGCGGGACTCCGACCGTGAGTGATGGGATGGTCTATGCCATCAGTGCCAATGGCGCGCTCACCGCGGTTGATGCGGCTGATGGTAAGAAGAAGTGGGGCAAGGATTTGGTGGGGGATTTTGGCGGCAAGGTCCCCCATTGGGGTTATTCCGAATCTCCTCTTGTAGACGGAGATTGGCTCATCGTGACCCCGGGAGGAAAGGATGGTGCGATTGCGGCTTTGGACAAAAAGACCGGAACGACGATTTGGCGGAGTCAGGATCTGACGGATGGGGCCGAGTATTCCTCTGTGATCATTGCGGAAGTTGAGGGCAAAAAACAGTATGTGCAGTTGTTTATGAAAACCCTGGCGGGCGTGGATGCCGAGACTGGCAAGCTCCTCTGGACCTCCAAGTGGCCCAAGGGCAGAACGGCGGTGATTCCTACCCCGATTTATCAAGACGGAAAAGTCTACATGACCTCGGCTTACGGAGCGGGCTGCAAGTTGGTGGATATTTCAGGCTCCGAGGCCAAGGACGTCTGGGAGAACAAAACGATGCAGAATCATCATGGCGGAGTCATTCTCGTTGATGGATATCTTTACGGCTTCTCAGACGGAGGAGGCCTTACTTGCCAGGACTTTAAGACGGGAGAAAAGATGTGGAGTAAGAGTGGTGACGGGATTCAAAAAGGCGCGGTCCACTATGCCGACGGAATGCTCTATTGTGTCGATGAATTTGAAGGATCGGTTTTTCTTGTGGAAGCGACTCCGAACGGCTTCAGTGAAAAAGGCCGCTTTTCCTTGCCTGAAGTCACCAAGCTCAGAGAAGGCACGAACGGCAAGGTCTGGACCCACCCGGTGGTGTTGAATGGGAAGCTTTATCTCCGGGATCAGGATTTGGTCTTTTGCTTCGATGTGAAGGGCTAGCAGCCTGTCGGACTTAGCGCTGGAGCACATCAGGACCTTGGCTAAAACTCCGGCATGGTAGCCAAGTTCGACCACGTCGACCACGACACCCATCCCGACCACGATTTCATCTGTAAATTTCGACGCGAAAACAAAGAGCGTCTCTCCTACCACCATGCCCAATTGAGAGGAAATGGTTGTCGTGTCGTCATCGTGGGGTTGGTCGTTGCGAACTTGACTTTCACTTTGCGGTGCGCCCTGGCCGAACCGCCGACGGTGGAGTTTAATCGCGATATCCGCCCCATTCTCTCGGAAAACTGTTTCGCATGTCACGGTTTTGACGGCAATGAGCGCAAGGCCGATTTTAGACTCGATACTCCCGAGGGAGCTTACGCACTGAACGATGGCATTCAGGGGATCAAGCCGGGTGATCTCGATCAGAGTGAAGTTTGGCACCGTATCACTAGTAAGGATGCAGACGAAGTGATGCCGCCATTAGAGAGCAACAAGAACCTCACTGATAAGGAGAAAGACCTCCTCAAGCGTTGGATCGAGAAAGGAGCCAAATACCAATCTCATTGGGCCTTTGTTCCGGCACACAAGCCCATTCCTCCTGCGGGCACCTCGCCCGAGAAAGGACGAAACCCGATCGATCAATTCATCCAGGCGCGTCTCGAATTGGAAAGGCTGAGGCCCGCTCCAGAGGCCGATCGCGCTACGCTCATCCGTCGTGTCTTCCTGGATCTAACAGGCCTGCCACCCACGCCGGCCCAGTTAGAACGCGTTCTCAACGATGCCTCGCCCGATGCTTACGGTCGCTTGGTGGATCGCTTGCTGTCGACACGTGACTATGCCGAACGTCGCGCCCAAGATTGGCTCGATTTCGCACGCTATGCCGACACGCGCGGCTTCGCCGATGACAAGATGCGTGAGATTTGGCCCTACCGGGACTGGGTCGTTCGGGCGCTTCATCACAACATGCCCTTCGACCAGTTCACCATTGAACAGCTCGCAGGAGACATGCTTCCAAATGCAAGTGATGAACAACGCCTTGCCACCGGCTTTCATCGCAACGCTCCACAAGCCTGTGGTCAAACCTATCCGGAGGAAGAGTATCGTCTCAAGGGTGTGACCGACCGGGTTAATACCACCGGCAAGGTTTGGCTTGGACTTACGATGGAATGCGCGGAGTGCCATGACCACAAATTTGATCCAATCAGCCAGCGCGATTACTATTCTCTCTTCGCCATCTTCAACAACATCGTGCATCAGGGGAAGGGAATGGGGCAGGGTGGCCCAACGATGAAGTATGTCGTTCCTCAGGAAGGTGAGGATCAGGGGACGATCGAAAGAACGGTCACGGTTCCGATCATGCGTGAGTTGCCGGAACCTCGCGAGACCTTCATTCATCTGCGCGGTAGCTTTCTGAGTCGCGGCGACAAAGTGGCACCCGCAGTGCCTACTGTGCTGGCGACCTCGGGGCAGACCCAACCGCAGAACCGGCTTGAATTTGCCCGTTGGCTCGTGAATGGAAGTAACCCGCTTGTCGCGCGAGTGGTGCTCAATCGTTTCTGGCAAAGTTACTTCGGCCACGGCTTGGTGCACACTTCTGACGACTTTGGATCGCAGGGAATCGCTCCGACCCATCCGGAGTTACTTGACTGGCTGGCCGCCGAATTCGTGAGCAGTGGCTGGAACATGAAGCACATCAACCGGCTGATCGTCACCTCGGCCACCTACCGTCAATCGGCCCATATCACCTCGGAGCTGAGGGAAAAGGATCCCAGGAACTTGTTTCTTGCCCGCATGCCGCGCGTCCGTCTGCCGGCCGAACAAATCCGTGATCAGGTCCTTGCGATCAGTGGTTTGCTGAAGGCCTATCCCGGTGGGCCGAGCGTCTTTCCTCCGCAGCCTGAAAACTTCTGGGAGGATCGAGACTTGCCCGGAAAATGGAAAGTAAGCAGCGGCGACGACCGTTACCGCAAGAGTCTCTATACCTACTGGCGGCGCATGGCTCTGCATCCCACCATGGAGCTTCTTGATGCTCCTGCCCGCTCTGTTTGTGTCGTGAAACGCAACACTGCGAACCTGCCCACCCAGGCGCTCGTGACTTTAAATGCCCCCGTCTTTGTCGAATCCGCCAAGCGTTTGGCCCAGCGACTCCTCGTGGAAGCCTCTGACAATAGTGCCCGCCTCGATCTCGCCTTCCGGCTCTGCCTCGGGAGACTCCCTGTGAGGGTCGAGCGAAAACAGTTTCTGAGTTTTATCGACAGCCAGTCGATGAATCCCGAGCTCACTGTCTGGCAGAGTGTGGGCACTGTGCTCTTGAACCTCGACGAGACCATCACCCGACCATGATCCGCCATTTTTCATCTTCTGCCGACTTCACGCGTCGCGCTTTTCTTGGTCGCTCTGCGGGAGGGATTGGCTCTGTGGCACTTGCCTCATTGTTGAACAACGATCTCATGGCCGGGCAGGGGAGTCTTTCTGGGCTGCATCACGTTGCGAAGGCAAAGCGCGTCATCTTCCTTTTCATGGCGGGTGGGCCGTCGCACCTCGACCTCTTCGATCCCAACCCATCTTTAACATGCCAAACTTGGATCCCTTTATTTTCAACG
>Ga0209284_10004460_pt1 | contig 15708 bp, 17 predicted proteins | sample FRY03_FD_187211 | JGI IMG/M metagenome (GOLD analysis project Ga0209284, IMG submission 187211) | Freshwater microbial communities from Lake Fryxell liftoff mats and glacier meltwater in Antarctica - FRY-03 (SPAdes) (version 2) | ecosystem: Environmental > Aquatic > Freshwater > Ice > Glacier... | reverse complement strand
TTTCAAAAAAGTATTTAAAAAAAAAACATCCCAAAATAAATAATTTTAAAAGTAAAAAGCAAAAGCCTATAAAAAGATTCCCTTGTAAAAGATTTTTCCTCCCCCCGCCAAAAGTTGCGGAAAAATTCATTCGTAAGAAGAATACTTCATATTCGGCTTAATGGTTCTTGTCATAGAACATACTGAGATGTTCGTCTTTTCTACAAAGAAATTCTTCTTTAGTGTTATGAATGTTCTCTTTATTTCTTCACCTTTATAGACATCTTCATATAAATCGACATCAACCAAAACGTCAGGAGAACCATCGGCCAAAATTGTTTCTTTTGGAATTCCCTTGATTCTAAAAATGTTATCTTTCTTGGTCGTAATACAATAGAACTTTTTACCCAAGAAATAAGCAACTTGTCCCTCATGAGTAGATTTTTCAATTTTTAGGTTACCCAAATCCTCACCCATTTTACAAGGATATTCACCCTTATATGCGATTAAATTGTTCGTGAATTGTTCTAAATGTCTTGTTGAGAAATAGATACCGTCAGTTTCAATATGAATAACGTCACTACTGTCATTAGGAAGACATTTGATATATTCAAATAAGAGTCGTTTAGAATACGAATAAACCATGATCCCCGTAATTAACCATTCATTGATTTTATCGTCATTAAAAACTTTCTCAGCACTGACACCGTTCAATTTTGGACTACTATCATTTTCGCTAACAGCATTTAATTGAAGACTAAAATGAACTGAAGGGTCTTCCACTAATTTACCAGTAAGACTATTTAGATATAGTTTTATAGTTGTCCGCAAAGCAGGATTATATTCTTTATCAGCAAGAGCCTTTAAGTCGTCTTGATTTTTCTTTTCATCATAGAATGTTTGAACGTATTTACCAAATATCTTGTCCGCCGATACTTGTCTTGTTCCAACCAATGCTTTCGTGATTGTATAAGAAGAAAGTCCATAATTCTCAATTAAATACTCGATCATATAAGAATCAACAAATAACTCATCAATAGTGTTCGTATTCCACTTTAGAGCACAGTTATCAATCGATTGAGCAACGGGTTTTAATGTATGCTTACTATTAAATACAAGATTATTAAGTAAATAGAAGCCGTGTAAGGAAGAGTCGAATACATCTTTCTTTTCTAACCAAAACGATTTACCTAATGGAACCATTGAATGAATTAAAGAAGCAGGGTATTGACTTGCGATATCTACACCCGTGATACCAGACATATGTTTTCCAGCTTGATGGCAATGCGAGATACCACCTCTCTTAAAATTGGTCAAAAATTTATATTTTTCATAATCAATTTTTTTATCTTTTCCTTCATATGTTACACCCGTGAATAGACTGATGTCTTTTTTATAGAAATTGTCTTGTCCTTTAAATTTATTCAATTCAACGAGTATTTTCTTCGAATGAGAACCGATTGTAGAACAAGACATTAAGGGGCAACTTCGTAGAAGGTAAGGATTGATTTTCCCAACAAGTCCATTAACGCAGATAGTGAATTTCTCCCATATTTGAAAAATGGCGATACTATCATACATACAATATTTCTCATATAATTGCCAAAATTCGGGTTCATCTTGTTGAAGTCGCATGAATTGAGCAAACGTTAATTTATTTTTATACATACATAATTCCATTGATGTCATTATTTGGCCGTTGTATGTACATGAACCAATTTTTCCATCATTAATTTTAAAGGACTCTGAAAGTTTCTCCAATGTATCAGTTAAGAAACAGGCACTATCTTTAAAAAGGTTTCCACGATAATCAATTGCGATTACAGTTAAACCTCTCATTTGAATTTTACATTCTAATAATTCTTTTTCGGTAAGACAAGCGATAATAAAATAGAAATCAAATCGTCCTCCGTTATGGGCGATAACATTATAACTTCGGTTCGCTTTTGCTTCTTGATTAAGGAAGTTTATAAATTTACGGGCAGATGAGTTTTCTTCATCACTTACTAAAATTTGACTGTTTGTTTCTGTTTTAAAATATTGTCGATGATAAACAGAACAAATTGAATCTTTTAAAATAAACATTTTTTGCCCAGTTGCTTTGATGAGATTGAAGTCTTCAGTTGGTCTTGTTTCAAAATCAAAGGCAAGAAGTCCTCGTTTGGTTTTATTAGAAACGCGATTATTTTCTGTAAAGGAATTAACAGCGTAATAATGTTCATCTTTCAATAGAATATATTGAACGTCAGGATCTAAAATCTCATTTGTATCATAATCTATAATTTGAACAGAACAATTTAAATGATTAATAATTTTATAAGCATCTGCTATGGTTATCATTGAATTACTAACTAATTTCAAATCTTTTCTAATTTGTTTGTTATCAATACAAATTTTTGTTAGATGTTGTAATGACTTTAAGAAGCAGTTGTTATATTGACTGCTCGGGTTATGAACATCAAAAGTATAAAACGAAGCCTTGATCGTCTTATCACAAGACGCATGTTTATTACAGCCTCCTCGTAAAATCTTAAAGTTTTCCACGAAAATAAGTCCAGAAAATACCCCGTAAAAAACAATACTCTCATCTCCTTGACTATTTGATTCTTCACCCGATTCGTTTCTTTGAACTTTTTCAAACCATTTATCAAAATGTGCTTGTTGATTAAATTTTAAATCTAATTTGGCACCAGTTGTTCCAGATACTAAAGTAAAACCAAAGGCACCATTTTTCCCTTTATTCAGGTTTGTAACAAACCCTCCAAGTTTGCTCAATGTTAGTTTTGGAATTGTAGTTTTAATTTTTTGTTCGGTAATTGGTAGAGTCGCAGTAGTTTTCAAGAAAGTCTTTGATGTTTTTCTACGGTTATCAATTGTCTTGTTATATCTATTCCAAGCACTGAGTAGGTCTAAATAGCCTCCAAGTTGATTTATAGAAGTAACTCCTTCATTTGCTAAAATTTTTGCTAAACTTTTTTTTCCTAAAACTCCAATTTTTCTGTTGTCCATTTATATATTAGACTTATATAATAATCTTTATATCCAAACGTTAAATCATTTAGATTCAACTTTATCATTAAATTCCAATTGATTTAAATGTGACTTTGTCTTTTGATGTCTTTTTAGATTAACTGAAACTACTACTATACCACATTCGCATTTAACATTTTTCTTTGTTAAATGATAATACTCATTAAAGTAATTATTTTTGTTTAGACATAAGACTGATTTACGTCCTCTTCCATCAACTTTCAGCGTATCATCTATTTCTTCTAAAGGGTTCATTTATATAATCTATATGCGTATATTGTTTTAATATAAAAGATGTAAATAATATATATATTATGATTATTCCAGTAGATTCGATTTTATTCAAGACAGTTTCGCAATTTGTTTTACGAAGATATCCAAAGGAAACTAAGGAAGAATTAAATAAGAAAATAAACTTTGAATACAAGAAGCAAGGCGGAAAATACAAGAACATAACTTCACTAAAATCATCAGGCGATTGGTTTCAAGACGGTTTCTTTTATAAAACTTAATGTATATGAGTTCTTTTCAAAACAAGACAGGGACGCAATCGATGAATGGAATTATCAATATCACAGACGGCCTACTCAGTATAGAAGACGGTGTAATAACTTACAATGACGGTACGACACAGAACACAGCATTCAGTCCCGCAATTTTAGCACAGGTAAATGCGAATACGATAAAACTTACAAACGTCACCTTCAATTTAGGAACAACAACAATAACAGGGTCTTTAATAATTCCGAATAATTCAGTAATTCAAGCCTTTGTCAATAACGGTTATATGGATCTATCAACAAGTCAGTCCATAGGTGGATTAAAATCATTTTCATCGTTAATTTCAGCAAATAATGGATTGTCTGTATTAGGAAGTATATCTTTTCCAAACAATAGTATAATTCAGTCGTTTATCCTTAACGGCTACATTGATTTATTAACAACTCAGTCTGTGGCAGGATTAAAAACATTTTCATCGTTGATTACAGCAAATAGCGGACTGACTGTATTAGGAAGTCTATCAATTCCGAATAATTCAGTAATTCAAGCCTTTGTCAATAATGGATATATTGATTTATCATCAAGTCAGTCTATTAATGGGTCAAAAAGTTTTAACAGTTTATTATCAACCCAAGGGATAACAAATACGGCGTATCAGTCTATTTTCGGAACTTCTACTGTAACTTGCGCGAATACCGATAATTCCAAATTCTTCTATTGCGGTTCGTTCGCATTAATTCAATTGATTATTTTACCGCTAAATCCCATAGTTGGAGCAACCTTTACGTTTTATAACGCCGGAACATTTGACGTTCACATTCGGGCAAATACTGGTAACGGGTTTGAAAGTGCAAATCAACTGATGAATATAGGTGGAACGCCCCCTTCTGTATTGTTGCTAAGAGGTGCCAATTTAACCTTGTATTTCAGGGGATCGTGGGTCGCCATCGCAGGCAGTTCCTCGTTAAGAGCGAATCTTTCAACTACAAATACATTCGTAGAAGCCAATACCTTTACACAGCCGATTATTTTGCCGAGTGCTTCTATACAAGACACGTATCTATCATCGAACGTAGCATTAAAAAACACATTGAATACTTTTTCAAATTTACAAATCTTTTCAAATGGGATTTTTCCAAGTTCAATTAACGTAGGCACAGGTGGAACAACTGTTTTCATTGACGGTAATACAGGAGCAGGTTCTTTCAATTCAATTACTAATTCTACAAGTATAACTACAAATACATTAGATGCTACTTCAACGCTTTCACTTGGAGGTATAAATATCAATACGATTTTTGTAGATAGAACAAATAATCAGGTGATAAACGGCGTTAAAGATTTTCAAACGAATCCGGTTTTTAACTCAGGTGCGATACTTGATACGTATTTGACTTCTAACATTCCCAAAAAAAATAGTAATAATACGTTTCAAGGGACGCAAACTTTTGATGTATTGAATTCTACAGGCGGAATATTAGAAAATGGTATAAATATTAATCAAATTTATCAGCCAATCGTTCCCGCTCCAACGTTGATTTTCGTTAATACGACGTTGGATCAAGTGATAAACGGCGTTAAAGATTTCCAAACAAATCCAGTTTTCAATTCAGGAGCAATACTCGATACGTATCTTACTTCTAACATTCCAAAAAAGAATAGCAACAATACATTTCAAGCAACCCAGACATTTGATGTAATCAATGCAACAGGTGGTATTTTACAAAATGGAGTGAATATCAACTTGATTTATGAACCTTTTGGAACCTTCATTAATTTCGTAGATTTAACATCGAACCAAATAATAAACGGATTTAAAACGTTCAACGATCGTATTACTTCTAATGGTGTATTAAATACTGCCTATCAAGCTCCCTTCGGTGTACCAAGTGTAACTTTGAATCAAAATAATACGTCTCAATTAATTTACTGTGGATCCTTCGCAGGAATTCAAACAATTATTTTACCGACAAATCCTATTGTAGGGACGACATTTACATTTACGAATGCTGGCACTTTCAAGGTTTTAATTCAAGCAGGAACTGGAAATGGCTTTGAAACTGCGAATCAATTAATTAGAAACGCAGGCCCTCCGCAGTCTGCTGATTTATTACAGGGTGCCATGCTAACTCTTTATTTTCGTGGGTCTTGGATTGCGTTATCAGGAAGTTCATCTCTGATAGCAGGTTTAGCAGTAGCGAATACGTTTTCTCAAATTAACAATTTTACGCAACCCATAGTGTTACCAATTAACAGTATAAATGATTCATATTTAAGCACAAATATTGCGAAACTAAATGGTGATGGTGATTTTTTAGGACGAAACATATTTTATGATGACGTAAGTTTCATAGATGCCTTAGTTAGATTTGGACAATCCGGATTACCTACTGCTTTGACCATCGACGTGGGAGGCGATGTAATAACGAGTGGAGATATCACGAGTATAAATATTTTTTGTGAAGATATAACTACTAACAACTCAATTACAAGTGACAATATAACGTCTAATAATTTAACAACTGATGCTTTAACAGCAGAGACTTTAACTTTACCATCGAACAGCATTCTTGATGGGTATTTGAGTTTAAATATTCCCAAACTCGATATCGCCAATATATTTGGAGAACGCAATTCATTTGACGCAGATGTCTATTTTTATTCGACAGTAAGATATGGTGTAGATTTTTCAAACCCAGCACTAACTATAGACACGGGTGGAAATTGTATAGCAAATGGCAAAATCGAATGTAATAATGCAATTGTAGCAAATGGAATAACATCGAGTCGTTTCAAAACGTATTCTAACACATTAACCAGTTCAACCGCAGGCCTGAATGATATAACAAACGTAGGTATCGCATATACTTTTGTAGTTCCAAATACGGATAATTTCAGTCAAAATATAACGGTGAATTCCCCGATTACAATAAATATTGTGCCATTGGGTGCTACTTTATCTAATTTCAATGTGACATTAACAAATATTGTTTTTACAGTAAGACTAAATGGAACGGTTATAATAACAGAGACAAAAGCATATGGTATTGTGAAATCTATTTCGTGTAACTCTCTAACGTTATCAATGGAGCAGTATTACGTTTTAGCAAGCTTTACCTTTCCAGTAAGTCAAGGTGGAACTTATACCGTTTTTTTCTCTCCTACAATTTCGTCATCTCCTCATTTGAATCAAGCAATTATAAACTCAACAACATCAGGTTCTTCTTTTTCAGGATCAGGAGCAGTGGCAAGTTTTAACAGTGCAAACGGTTCCCCATATGCGTCGCAGAGTTTTAGTTTATCGAATGCGATAGAAACATTAATAAATACGGTAGGTGTAAATCATTTAAACGCATCGGGAAATATTTCATCCGTTGGTTTCACAGCATCGTCTAATTTTCAATATGTAAGTCCCCGAGTGGCGTATCCTTCATTACATCAAATTGGTTTTCAAACGGAAGCAGGTTTTACAACAAATATTTTCGTGAGTAGTAATCAATATACTGATCCAGTGGCATTATTGAATGGCGTTTATATGTTTCAAATAAATCAAGTATTTAATAATACAGGTAGTGTTGCGACGTTAATAACAAAAAATTCAGTTGGTATTACACTGAGTGTTCCGTCTTCAGGGTCAATTCCATTTTTAACAACAGCACGCAATATTTCATTTGCTTATTCCATTCCAAACGCAGAAATCTATGAAACCAGTTGTGTTTTTATTTTGCAAACTACTGCAACAAATTATTACGCAGGAGGAATTACTACGGGTTCAAATGGAACATCGACATCAAGGAATACAAGTTTACGAATAACAAGGATAGCCTAAAATAAAATAAATTATAATGTATAAATGTCTTTGAAATATTCGTTACAGAAGCATCAATTGTATGGGGAAACCAAAAATAAGATTATTGAAGCAATTTCTAAAATTCCAGACTATCATCAGTTGAAGAAAAGCAGTGAAGTCATTCTGTTAGCAGTTCGAATCGTTGAAGATTGGATAACCAAGAAAAGTAAGATTGATAAGAAAAAATTAGTTCTTGAAGCATTGACCTCATTGTTTTGTTTAGACGCAAGCGAACAGGTATTGACAGGTCAGCAAATTGACTTCTTCCATGAACGAGGTATGATTCGTAAATCAAAATTTTCCAAGGTTGTATTTTCTTATTTAGCAAATTTGGTTTTAAAAAAGTTCCTATAATCGCAGGTATGGTTATTCGCAAATCCATAGATAATATGATTGAATCGCAATTAATTTTATTCTTCACGCAAATTGGTCTTTCCCATACTACTATAACTATCCTTGTAATCTTTCTAATGATATAGGCTCTTTCGGTAAATATCATTACAATTAAAAATACTCTAATATATGACGGTTTTAAACAGAAATAAAAACGTCAATTTAAGAACTGAACAAATTTTCGGCGATAATGGGTTACCTATTCAACGATTTGATAAAATGAAGTATCCCAATTTATTTCGTTTTTATCACGATCAGAAAAATGCTTTTTGGAGTCCAGATGAGATTGATGTCGTAGTAGATAAAAGAGACTATGCGAATTTGCGAGACGAAGAGAAGTTTATATTTACGAGTAATTTAAAATACCAAATTTTATTAGATTCAGTTCAATTACGTGGTATAGATTTATTGATGTCAAAATTACAAAATACACAGGTGGAAGCCTTTTGTGCTATATGGAAGTTTTTTGAACAGATACACAGCATTTCTTACTCTTTCATTATTCAAAATTTGTATGCTAATCCAGCCGAGATTTTCGATAACATAACAAACGATACTGCAATTATGGAACGAAGTTTTTCAGTAATAGAACAATATAATACCTTTTTGAAAAAGGTAGAAAAAACACAGAACGCAGATAAGAAGATTATATTTCTAACATTGATTTCAATATATCTTTTGGAATCAATTCGTTTTTATGTGTCATTCGCTTGTTCTTATTCATTTGCACAGAAAGGTGTGATGTCAGGGAATGCTAAAATAATTCAACTGATTAACAAAGATGAAATAATTCATTTTCATTTTACAAGAGAATTAATAAATATTTTAAGAAAAGAAGAAAGCGAAGGTTTTACAGAAATAATAAAAGAATTGAAAGTTCAAGTTGAAGCGTTATTTGATGAAACTGTTCAAGATGAATGTAAATTTATAAAATACCTATTTGACGATAGGAGGTTAGATAATTTAAGCCCTGCACAATTGAAGGCCTACGTAAAATTCCTTGCGAACAGACGGGGCGAAGACATTGGTTACCCAGATTTGTATCCTCATTATAAAGAGAATCCGTTACCATGGATTAATACTTTCACAAACTCGGGAATAGAACAAGTTGCTCCTCAAGAAATGGATATTATCAGTTATAATATCGCAGGAACAACGAATGATTTAGAAACTACTATATTCGACTTTGACTTTTCTTAAATTCTTCTCATACGTTTCTGCTCTTTTTCATAACGTTTTCGATCTCTAATTTCTCGTCTTTCAATTCTTTCGGCCGTTTCTTGTAAGATAACTTCTCGATCTCTATTAGGTGCTCTTCGACGTGTAGCCTCTTCAATTCTATGAACCCTTTCCCGAACCGTTTCTCCAGTAGGTTCTTTCGCTCTAAAAGGTTCATCGTCTTCTATGTTTGAAAGAAAATCACTTTCATATAGTTTTATATTTTCAAATGAAGGCGTAATAAAATTATTTGACAAGTTAGCATCGTTAAACGAAGTGGCCAAGTTACTTCCAACGGAACTATTTAGTTGTAAATTTTCAATGCCTTCCATGAACGGATTTATGAAAGTTGATCGTGTTGGTTCTCGTGTTAATACAGGTGAAGATTGACTTACTTTAGTTGGTAATACATTCGATTGACCAGTAAAAACGCTTGATGGAGAACTTGCTTGTGCGAAAATTGATGTTGGCGGTAACAGTGTTGAAGATAACGTTCCCATCACGACTTTAGCTTTATTTTGATTACGTTTATAAACCCTTTTCTTTTTTTCTTGAATATTAACAACTACACTTTGATTTTGGGCAATCCCTTTTCCTTTAGCAATTGCCGATTTTACAATTCTCGTTGTTTTCGTTTTTCTTCCTTTCGTTTCTTTTGTCTTAGGCATTATAATATTACTATATATAAAAATGGCAAGCGAATTACCTAAAGATACTGTTTTAGAAATTCTCACTAACGACTCAAGCGATAGTGAAATTGAAGTAAAACCAAAGACGGTTAAAGTAGATAAGCGAACTTTAGCAAAAGGAGCCAACCGAAGTGAGAAACAAATTGAAGCGTGTAAGAAGATGATGGAGAAGCGACGGGAAAAACAGGCTGAACGAAAAGTGGTTAAAGATGCCGAGGCGGAAGTTTTTAAAAAAGAATTAGAGGAAAAAATTGTAAGTAAAGCCGTGTCAATCAAAAAGAAACAGATTAAGAAGAAAGCGATTTTGGAAACAATTAGCGATGATGACGAAGCGATTGAATCAGTAATGGCGAAGGTTAGAAAAATTAATACCAAGATCGCAACCCCAAGAGAAATTTATTCTGCCCCGATGATTCCTACAATTCGCTTTTGTTGATAAGCAATTGCGCTTGCGGTCACCAAAAGAGAACATCGCGGATTTTTTCCATACTTTTTTAAAAAGTATAGTATAATGGATTTTGAATTAGATTTTTTCCCCGAATTGTTAGATGAATCAACTCAGTCCAAGTATGTTTCTTTAGAAATGATTAATGAATTGTCTGCTTACTTGACTGAAGATAATCCTATTACATTTGAAATATATTTAGCAGAAAACGAGAAATACTTATCTGTCTCACAAAAAATTAAGATTCGTTCTCACATAACTAAACTGAGACGAAAGGAAGAGTGTATAACAAGACGTAACATCGAATACATGGATAGAGAGCCAAGACCCAGCGAGGACATTTAAAAAGTATTATATTGTATGTTCAACGATTCCCATTTTATAAACTTGAATTCTAAAGATGCTACAAAAAATAATAGCACCTTCAACAGCGACGTGATTTTTCCATTCAAACAGATTTTAATAGATGACCCAACAATAGTATATAGTCAAATAAATGTATATACTTGTAGCATTCCAATTTCATTCTATATAATAAATGAATATAACTCCATTCTTACATATTCCATTAGTGGCGTTCAGTCTAATATCACTGTCCCTTTTGGAAATTACAATATTAACAGTCTATTACCAGTTTTACAAACTCTCTTTTCGTCAAACGGAATAAGTATTTCAATAACATTAAATAAAATCACAGGGAAATTAACATTTGTATCAACAGACGTAATACAGTTCATTTATCAAGGTTTTACAATTTTAAATAATCTCGGTTTTATAGCAACAACACTATCATCTACTACATTAATCGCTACGCAACCTGCTAATGTTTTGGGAATTAAGAAATTGAAAATATTCTCGTCTGCTTTAGCAACTTCATCGTTCTCATCAAGTAATTACGGAACTCGTTCATTGTTAAAAACATTATGCGTGAATGACTCACCTTTTGGAGTTATTTTATTTCAATCAAGTGGCGAATTGAGCCCATTGTTAATTACGAAAAGCATAACGTCAATTGATTTACAAATACGAGACGAAGATGATAATTTACTGAATTTTAACAATATTGATTGGAATATTACTTTACAATTGAACTCATTTAGATATTTAGCAAAAATAGATGTATCGCCTACCTTTGAAGAATTAGCAAAAAATAATAGACAAGCAGATACAACAGATTCAACAGACCCGCCCCCCGATGATGCTTTACCAGATTCAACCCCAGCAGATATTGGATCAGGTGATGATTCTTTAGACGTTCTACTGTATAATCAAAATTTACAAAGAGAAGGCTTAATTCCATAATTTCGCAAAATAAAATAAAGTGTTAAATTATAATGTCTATTTCTTTACCCAATGAAGTTCAATACAATACTCACAGTTCGATGCCTTCAGGAACAACGTGTCAGCAATACGTAGTAAATTCAAGCAACGCCCAGACCTTTACGGCAGGAAGCCAGATTATTTTCGACTTGCCAAGCATCGGCGGAATGTTAATTCCAAGTTCGATGTATCTTCGTTATAGGGCAACAATCACAAAGACAGCAACCGCATCGCAGATAAATGGAACGCCTCTGTATTCGTTTTTTGATAGAGTAGATACTTTTGCGAATTCTCAAATTTTGGAATCAATTCAGTCATATGGAATGATAATGAATATGTTTGTTAATACGAAACAATCAACTTCATCAAAACTCGGCAATGCCGTTGGGTATGGATTGGGAGATAATTCAGGGGAAAGTCTTGCCCCATTTACAAATGTTAATACAAACGGGCGAGCACTAAATACATTAGCAACAAGCGAAGTTATATCTCTCGGTGGCTTTTTCCCTAACATAATCAGTAATTGCGATCATTTGGTTCCTCTTGGGAAAATGGGACTTCTTAGATATGTTATTACTCTTGACTCAAATGCGAGTGTAATGTTTGGGACATCTTCAGGTTCTTTTTCACTTTCTAACGTGGAACTTTGCTTTGACGCCGTTCAATTCCCCGCCGAAATTGATAGAATTGTGGATAGCCAAGCCGGAGCAGATGGAAATATTACGCTTAAAAGCCAGTCCTATATGAGTTCAACTCAAACTGTGGCAGCCGAAACTACGGGAAGCGAACTTGTCTATAATATGCGATTATCATCAATTAAATCGTTGTATATGTTAAGCAGTTTCGCTATAAGTGTCCTCGGTGGTAAATATGACGCAATTGATATAACTTCCGCCGGTGGTAGTTTTAATTTTACAGTGGCAGGCAGACCAATCCCAAATAGACCGATTTCAACACTGAATAATAAGGCGGGCATTCTTCAAGAACTTTCTTTAGCCCAGTATGGAAACATCGGTGGAGAATTTGCTATTACTCCGCAGGAGTTTCTTATTAACTCAGCAGGCGCTTCAACGGCTTTACAACCAGCGAAATGTTATATGGGATTGAATGTAGAAGCCATTCCAGGGGGCAAGTATCTTCTAACGGGAATAAGTTCTAATCTATCAAGCATCACTTTCCGTTTCGATGGAATAGCAACTAATAGAGTTCATTCGTGTTCTTTAGTGGCATTGTATGATGTTCTTATCATGGTAAATGTAATAACACGCCAGGTTATTGTCAAACAATAAACTCCCCTAATATATAATGTTAAGCGACGACGAAGTGAATTGTAGTCATATAAAAGTGTTAAAACATTCAACTCCCGATTTGGAAATTCCCAAAATGAACTGTGACGATATGCTTCACGAGAAGTTAAATAAATACGAATTAATGAAATTTTTTAATACACATTCCGTAAGTTTGTTTGTAGGAAGAATGAAGTCAGGTAAAACCAGTCTATTGTGGAGTTTCTTCAAATCGAAAGCCTTATTTAAAAAAGTATTTCATTCTATTTATTTATTTCAACCAAAAGCATCGGGATCGAGTTTCAACGATAATATTTTTGATAAATTACCAGAAGAACAAAAGTATGATGAAATGACATTCGATAATTTAGCAGAAGTGATAGGTAAAATAAAGTCAGCCCCTAAAAAAGAAAACAAGATGTTAATATTAGACGATATGGGAGCATATTTAAAAAATAAACAGACCATGCAACTTTTTAAAGATTTGGTATTTAACAAGCGTCATTATTCGTTATCCATAATATTTTTAACTCAAACGTGGTTCTCAGTTCCAAAAGAAATTAGGCGATTGTTTGATAATATAGTTTGCTTTAGATGTTCCAAGAATGAATTACAAAATCTTTTTGATGAAGTAGTTGAAAAAGAAAAGGATAACGTGCTTCCAATTTCGAAAATGGTATTCAATGAACCATATCAGTGGTTGTTTATAAATACCTCAACTCAAAGAATTTTTAAAAAATTCGACGAACTAATATTTCCAGAATAAAAATAAAGGGTTACTGTATAATGACTTTCGCACATCGACAAGCAAGAAGAATGAGAGGTTCATCAAGAGAAGCAGGAAATATTTTTAAGAAAATTGGGACAGGAATTCAGGATACACTTTTTAAAAAGCATTCCTATTTAGCACAAGGTCTCAAAAAATTAAGCGATGGTTCTCATGATTTCTTTGGAGCATTTTCTCCAGCAGTAAGGGACATCGGCGGAGCAGTCCAAGGAGCCTTGAATACAGGTAATAAATTACTAAATAATCCATTAGTTCAAGCAGGCTTAACTACTGTTGCCCCCGAATTGGGTGTTTCAATGGCTACTATAAATAAAATCCAAGGTGGAATTTCAAAAGGCAAAGATGTGATCAATGCTGGGCAAAATGCGTTAGGCCATGCAAGAAGTCTAACAAATACCGATTTGTATAAATCAACAGGTTCGGCGTTAAATCAATTAGAAAAGGCGAAACCAACCATGGACGCCGTGAGCGGTTTAGGAAATGCAATCCGTTCATTAGGACCTCATAATGATTTAGCAAGAAAAGCAATTATGGATTTTATGCCAAGATAAAAATAAAAAGTAAAGTATATATGTCTTTAGAGAGTTTCAATATTGTTATAAATTCAAATAACAGCACTGTAGTAGATGGAGATAGAAATTCATTAAAGTATCTAATCAATTTCGGGTTTTTACCAAGCGGTTATGAATATGATTTAACTTTTGCTTTTACATCAACCGTTTCCCCCATTACCTCAAATTGGACTGCGTCAGGACCCTTTTCTTTAACAGTAATTCAAATCCCAGAGATAATTGATAATGTATGGATTGCGGGTTCAACCAGTTCGTGCACTTCGACACCCGTGTTAGGAGTTGCACATTTATGGGCTTCAAGCGTTACTACTCCGTTAATTAACGGCTATATGTTCGCAACCCATACTGATAATCCTCCGATTAGATTAAAAAATAAACCAACAACGAATACCTTAAGCGTTAATTTATTTTCAAGTCTAAACGTGTTGCATACACGCTATGGAACAGATAACGTAAATTATGTTTTGATATTATCTTTTAAACAAGTAAAAAAGAATGATTTTTTATAAAAAGTAATGTATATGAGTTTTTCAGTAGTAATAAACTCCGATAATGCTTTTTTTTCAACCTCCCAAAGAAATATGAATCAATACCTAATAAATTGGGATGGTTTTCCAGACCATAAATATAAAATGACATTTGATTTTTGTTCAGGTGTATCAGTTTTGTTAAATAGTTTTAGCTCAACAAGCAGGTCGTTTTGTATCATTGCTATTGATGGTCTTCCGTCTTTAAATTATACAGCAGGTTCGGTTCAGGATTCACAACCTACAACACAGGTCGGAACCGCAATATTGCAAGTGCAATCAGAACAAACGACATTGGACCGAAGGGGTATTCTATTTTGTTCGCCGAGCGACAATCCTCCATTGTATTTACCTTATAAACCATCGTCTAATATTATCACGGTAAGATTATTTTCAACTGATGGGACACAACTTCACGACCGTTTAAACTTTGTGCGATACGTTCTACGTCTTCATTTCACTCCTATAGATTAAAAAGGATTTTGTACTCGTAATAGTATCTTCCATATTTTAAGTACTTTGTTTCATCAAAATCTTTAAAATATTTCCACTGAACTGATAAACCGAAAGCCACATTAATGTCAGTTGCTTGAAAAAAGTCAATGTATGATATGTCTCCTATACTACAAATAAATTGGTTATTAAAATCACACACGTCAAATTTCATTTCGCTATTTTTAGAATGCTTTAATTTTACTCCTAAATTTGTTGCTATTTTTTGGTATTCCATTAAGTTTAAAAAGATAGAAAATTAGTTATATAAACGAATTATAAAATATATTTTATTATATAATGGAAGAGAAAAAAGAATATAAAACATCCCCAGCGATGCGAAAAGCAATGAAAAAATACTACGATAATAATGCTGAAGCAATACGAGAACAGAAACGAGAATATAATAAACTTCACAAAAGAGATACGAATGCGTATGATAAAGTATATTATGAACTACATAAAAACGAACAAAATGCGAAAAAAAGAGAAGCATATAAATTAAAAAAGGATCTCAAACTTTTAGAAAATTACGAATGAATTTTTCCGCAACTTTTGGCGGGGGGAGGAAAAATCTTTTACAAGGGAATCTTTTTATAGGCTTTTGCTTTTTACTTTT
>Ga0209284_10004457_pt1 | contig 15713 bp, 4 predicted proteins | sample FRY03_FD_187211 | JGI IMG/M metagenome (GOLD analysis project Ga0209284, IMG submission 187211) | Freshwater microbial communities from Lake Fryxell liftoff mats and glacier meltwater in Antarctica - FRY-03 (SPAdes) (version 2) | ecosystem: Environmental > Aquatic > Freshwater > Ice > Glacier... | reverse complement strand
GGTATTAGATCGATTGGCTTGGGTTTCTTAGGTTTATCTGTGACTATTGTCATTTGCTCTACAGCTAAGTCTAATATCTTAAGAAACCCCTTTCTACTGATCAGCTTTTTGATTGTATAAAATAAGATTAATAGTAGTATCAGTTTTTGGCGCAAGTAGCGATACTATGATGTTGTCGGAATATGACTGGTTAAGATTTCTGTTTCTTATTGGCCTCCCTTGTCTCTATATTTATTTTAAATACCTTTTATTATTTACTAATTCTAATTCAAGGTTTGCTTTGGCAGTCGCCGCCGTATTTTCTATTGGCATTATTCCTGGTATATTTTCTGCTTTACGGGCATAAAGTCTGCTGATTAAGAATAGTATTACTGCTTTTCCTATTTAACATCTGTGACAAACGATTGTATCCACGTATCTACCTGCTTTACGGATATAGGACGCAGTACAATTTCCCGTTTGTTGTTTAATAAAAACATAGTTGGTGTACCAAATACATAATAGTCTGTAGCGATTTTACTCTCCCATTTTTTTAAATCGCTGTAAGATGGAAAAGGAAAGTTTACTGTAAAATCTGTAAAGCTTTTGCGGTCGTCTTCTAAACCTATGAAAACCACTTCTACTCCTTTGGCTTTCCATTCATTATAAAAAGTGGCTATTTCTGAAAATTCTTCGTTGCATTTTGGACACCAGCTGGCTCCAAAGGCAACTAGGGTATAATCGCTTTTTATGTCGGATAATTTAGCAATGGCTTGTGCTGGTTTTGCAAAAAAAGCTTTATTGAAAACCATATCTGGAGCGGTACTGCCTTTGCGCATAGCGCGATAGGTTTCTAGCTGCTTGGCTAAGTCGCTGTCTATAATGCAACCTTCTTCATTAAGCACTTTTAAAGCCAAATATTCTGAGGCTTGGAACATACTTTGCCGTTCCAGTAAAGTAAAAACATAGTTGGTTACCTCATTTAATTTTTTATTATTTTTAAGCAGCGGTTTAAGCATCGCGTCAATAGAAATTTTCATTTCAATAAAAACAGAATCTAAAGATCTGCCACTGTTTTCTAACAGCCAAAAATGACTGTCAATTGCATCTCTAAACAAGCCGCTTTTATAAAGGCGTTGGTCGCTATAATCCAAATTACGAAACGCTGCAAAAGTTTCCGGGATTTCTTCTGTTCTGTATTGTGCGACTGTAGAGACCGAGCTCACTAACTTGCGCGTAGGCAAAAACCAACGCACATAACTCTCTTTTGGCAATTCTGCTAAAAAGTTGGCATCTTCTTGGTTGATGCGTTGTTTCTCATTTTGGATGGCTTTTAAAGGGACTTGTTGCTGATTAAAAAAACCATCCTTTGCGTACATTTTTTCTAAATACAACCAGGCACTTAGGGCTTGTTCTCGTTTAGGATGCTCGCTTGCATAGGTCTCAAAGGCCATGTTTTCAAATCCTTTAGTAATTTTTATAGTTTCTACATAGCTTAATGCTTCGCCTTGCAATGCGATATCTTCACCGCTTAAAATTATAAACAATGGCTTGTTATCTGCCGAAATTAGATAACCTATTCCCGTATCTGTTTTAGTATACTGAAGCCTAAAATTTCCCTTGTCGTCTATCATAGCTTTTGCTATAGGATAGGTTTCTAGACCGTTAAACCCCTCGAGTTTTAGTTCTTGGCTTGCGAGTTGCGAAAGATTGCCTGTTATCGTTTGGGCATTTAGCTGACCATATAAAAAAAGCAGTACTGCAATGGTGGTTCCAGTTTTCATTAATAGGGTTTATTTTTAAGCAAATAAATTATTCATTTTGCACTATTTACTATCTATCTCTTCTGCTATTTCATCCCAAAGTAATTTCCTATAGGTTAACGCCGAAATAGAGACTTCAAGAACATCTTGCCATTTTTTATCGTCGTTATCGCACAATGCAGTCATCATTTCTAACGAGAGTGGCCCGTGTTCATCACCATCAATTTCTATGTGGCGATCTAGATAGTATTTTAATTTAGGAAAAGATTTATTTTTTGTCTGTTCGGCATCTTTTAAGATAGCTAAAAACATATCAGGAATAAGATCCTCTCTTCCGAAAGTGAAAGCTGCTGCTATCTTATGGGGCTCATTGGTTAGAATTACACCAAACGTAAATTGTAAAAAACTGCGTTGGGCATTGGTAAGTTCTGCTCTTGCCAAGATCGATTGTATGTTATCTATTCTCAAACTTTTGCTTGTAATAGCATCTATTTTTTGTGTGCTTGCCCCTACCTCGTTCATAGCTGCCAAATACATTTCAAAATGACTCGATGGCTCACCAACTTCGTTAACATCGCTTTCTTCTCCCCAAACTATTTCATTTACAAAACGAGCTATTTTTGAATTACGAACTGGTTTCCAAGGTACTTGGGTGCAGGTAAGCTGATTTTGAAGTGCTTTTAAAAGTGACATAAAATCCCAGACAGCAAAGACATGACTTTCCATAAATATTTTAACATCGTCTACAGTTTTTAATCGGCTATATAATTGATGTTCTGTAAGTGATTTACGTAAGGACTCAAGTTCTTTTTTAATCAAGGACAATCTATTTTTTTCCATTCTTTTTTCTGAAACTAAAACTGCATCGCTGCTTATATTCATCATTTGTAATTATTTAAATTTTCTATTGTCCTTTTATTTAGGACGATTTCTACGCTCTATTTTACTTCAAAAGCTGTTATGTGTGCATGGTTCATTGCACTAAAATCTACTGTATTGTTAAAATTATTTCCTGATAAAAAAAGACATCTTAAATCCTTTAAGGTCAAAATATCTTTAGGTATGGAACCGCTCAGTTGGTTAGAAGCTAGGTTTAAGGACTTTAATTTTTTTAGGCTTATTAATTCTATTGAAATTTTACCTTTAAAATTATTTTGAAAAATCATAAATTTCTCTAAATTTTTGAGTTTGCCCATTTTCCTTGGTATTGTTCCTTCAAATTTATTATTTGATAAATCTAATTCCCTTAGTTTTGGCATATCCCAAGATATTTCGTCGATGCTGCCTTTTAAATAATTGCTATTTAAACCAAGCACTTCCAAATTTTTTAAATAATAAATTTCTTTTGGGATATTTCCAGTCAACTTATTCATGGAAAGTAGTATTTTTTTTATGCCGGTTAGGTTTACAATACTCTTTGGAAGCGAACCCTCAAGTTCATTTAATGTTAAATCTAAAACTATTAAACGCTTAGCATCGCCAATATTTAAGGGTAGTTCGCCCCCTATGCTGTTTAAATGTAAATTTAATTCTTTTAATTTTTCTAGTTTAAATAGTGATACTGGCAAATAACCTGTTAAATTATTTTCAGGCAAAACAATATGAGTAACAAACCCATTTTCTAAGCTTACTCCTTTCCAATTTTCTATGGGCTCTTGAAGATTCCATTTTTCAGTCCAGAAAGCTCCGTTTGTTGCTTCATAAAAATCTATAAGCACTTGTTTTTCATTCGATTGTAATTGGCCATTTGTTTCCAAAAAAACAAAAAAACCTATTAAAAAAAAGTAAAAAAATTTCATTAAAAATTCATATTAAATTTAAAAAAACAAAGATAGTGTAAAGTGAAAAACTAAAAGTTAAAAACTAAAAACTAAAAGTGGAAAACTAAAAACTAAAAGTGAAAAACTAAAAGTGAAAAACTAAAAGTGAAAAAGTAAAAACTAAAAGTGGAAAACTAAAAACTAAAAGTGGAAAGTGAAAAAGTAAAAACTAAAAGTGGAAAACTAAAAGTGAAAAGTGAAAAATGGATGCTGGAAGCTGGAAGCTGGAGGTACTGCATAAGGCCTCATCTACGTGCATTACATTGACTTGAAGCACCGCGGATTGATGATTATTTTATATCTATTTTTCGTTTTTAAAATAAATATTTTTAATAAGCGAATAATAAATAAGTTAGCTGTTATATTTGCGTAAAAAAAATTGAATTTTGGAGTTGAAGCTTTTAGCAGATAATCTGACCAATCCCGCTTTATTATTTTTCTGCCTTGGTCTTTTGGCAGTTCAATTAAAAAGTGATTTAGAACTGCCAAGCAGTTCTTCTAAGTTTATAACCTTGTATCTTTTATTTTCTATTGGTTTTAGAGGTGGCCACGAACTTTCTCACAGCGTTATTGAGTCAGAGATAGTTTGGACTATAATTGCAGGCATTTTATTATCTGTGATTATCCCCATATATTCCTTTTTTATTATTAAAAATAAGCTTGGAGTAGAAAATGCAGGTGCCATTGCAGCGGCATATGGATCTGTGAGCGCTGTAACTTTTATTACGGCAGTTTCTTTTTTAGAAGCAAATGATATTAATTTTGGTGGGCACATGGTCGCTGTTATGGCACTTATGGAAGCTCCTGCCATTATAGTAGGGGTCATGCTAATTTCTTTTTACAAAACTAAACTTAAGAATAGACCTGACTTTTCATCCGTTATAAAGCACGCTTTTACGAATGGTAGTGTGATTATGCTTTTAGGTAGCTTGGTCATTGGGTACATAGCCAATGATAGCCAAGCTGAGGGTATTAAGCCTTTTTCTACAGATCTTTTTAAAGGGTTTTTATCTATTTTCTTATTAGATATGGGAATTACAAGTGGCCAAAAGTTAAAAAGCTTCTTTAAGAATGGATGGTTTTCCTTTAGGTTTGCTATTGTTGTTCCACTTATAAATGGAACGCTTACAGCTATATTAAGTGCTGCCTTAAGCGCGGAAGATGGCAACAGATTATTGCTTACAATACTGGCGGCGAGCGCCTCTTATATAGCTGTTCCTGCGGCTATGAAATTAGCAGTACCCAACGCGAATCCCGGTTTGTATATTCCTATGGCTTTAGCTATTACTTTTCCAATGAATATTATATTTGGTCTTCCATGGTATTTGTACGTAATTCACCAAGTTCCCTACTGGTTTTGAAACCTTCAAATTATATAAATAAACGGTTATAGAAACTAAGTTTTATAAAATTTATTAAATTAGGTCTAAAGTATTCGCATAAATTTGAATTGGAAAAAGGCGATAAAGCTTAACTAAAATAGAAAGAAAAATCATAAAATTTTAGAAGCGTAATAAGCCTAACGTAAATAGGCTAAAGATAAAAAAGCAGCCTAGAAATTAGATAATTATGGTGTTTTAGCCCCTTAAAAAAAGCACCATCAGTAATTTAAACATAAAATAAGAATAAACCCAATTATTAAAATAAAAATTAGCGCCAATAACTTTCTTCTAGTATAAAAAAAATAAATCTCATAAAAATTAGTACAATTATCGGCGTGCGAGAATCGTACCATTTTCGAAAGCTAAAGCAGTTTTATCACAAACTTAGTCTGATTAAATCTTTCAAAAAAAATGCCAAATAAATTGTCTTTTCTTTATTAAAGTGTTTAAAGTATAAAAAATAACGATTATATGCTTATTTAAACACTTATTACAAAGGCTTTAAGTGTGTAATTAGTTAAAATTACTTTAGATTTGTTTTAGAAATATGATTAATGAGTCATAGCTATGACCTAAACGCACAACTTTTGAGAATTAAAAAATTTGATATTGGTTTTAGAGTATAAAAAACCTAAACTATTATGTTGAGATTACTTTTGTAATCCAAAATTGTATATATTATAAAATGGTTTAATTAAACGCTATTTTTAAAGAATCAACCGTAAAACGAACATACGACTATAATGAAAACCGCCAATTTGTTTTTAAATTTTCTTACAAGGCCTTATTTTCGCTCAAACTTTATTCTTTATCACTTACCAGTAGTATTTTTTGTTTTACTTAGCTTTCAACTCCAGGGGCAAACTATATTACTCGAAAAAGTAACTATTCCGTATTGCGAAGGCATGACAAGCGTTGCACTGCCCAATTTACTTTTAAAAGAAGTGAACTCCACTGATTTTACAACAGGACCAAGCGAATTTTTACTAAGCCTTAGTTATACGGGAACAGGAACAGGAACGGTTATTTTAAATGGCACGAATGCTGCCATAACATTAAATAGTACTTCTAATACGTTTACATCTACAATAACGCCTGGCCCTACTACTAATACCTTTGTTTTTACAATAAACGTCGCTAATAATACCGTACTGGAAGAATTATCAATTACAGGTTTAGCTTTAAGTATTGTTGGAGTTTTAGATAACGAGCATATTACCTTAAACATTACCAATAATGAGACTGAAACCTACAGTTTTACAAGTAATTTAAGCGTTTCAGCAAATTTTAAAGACCACTCCCTAAGCCCAGGAACTACAAAAGCCAATACTTTGGCAGGTCCTTTTACCTATTGTGCAGGCGATGCTTTGCCTGAATTAACTGTAGATGGCAACACCTATGTGTCAAGTTCTACAGGTTTACCCAACCTAAACTACACTTGGGAAAGAAATATTGGCAGCGGATGGGTAGTTATTGGAGCTACGAGTGCAGCATACACACCCCCTAGCCTTACCCAAATCACAAGATTTCGTCGTATAACTAGCACTTCGCTTTCTCAATGTGCAGTAACGAGTACGCCAATTGAAATAAAAGTAACCGCCTTAACGCCTGGCTCTATTTCTTTTGATGCAGGTGATGCTTTGTCAGCATTACTAATTTGCGACAATACCCCCGTTACCATTTTTAATACAGGCGACGCTACCTCAACCACTGGCGAAATTATTACTTATGCTTGGTATTCTAATACACCTGGTTCCGAAACTATTATTTTGGGAACTGGCGCAGCACTGACACTAAACACACCTCAAACCACTTATGCCGATGGCACGCAGTTTTACCGCAAAGCAAGCAGTCCGTTATGCAGTACTATTGTAGAAAGTAATCGGGTTACGCTGAACATGGCAAGCGGAATTACACCTGGAGCTATAGCCATAAATGGCACAGCCGCTACCTTGTTCCGCGCTTGCTCCGGGTCAACAATAGACTTAGCGCATACCTTTACCAATACCAACAACTATGCTTTAAACTACGCATGGCAAATACTACAAACAGACGGCACATGGCTAACTGTAAATAGTAACCAAAACTTAAACATAGTTTCTCTATTTGTTGGACAGCGTACTTACAGAAATTTAATTACCATTAGCGGCACCAATTGTACTTATAATAGTAATTCAGTAACGCTTATTGGTCACCAGCTCAATAGCGCAGGGACTATAAGCTTAAGCGCTACACAAGTATTAACATCCCGAGATGTTTGTAGTACAGAACTCCCTACTATTTCCGCAGGTAATGCGCCTTTAGTCATCCCTGCGAACTTAAATGTAGGGGTAAACTATGAATGGGAATCACGTAATTATAATACGACGACTGCTACTTGGGAGGCATCATGGACACCCATCACCGCAGCAACGGGTTCAGATTATACCTTAAATAGCCCCTTAACAGGAAGCCGACAGTACAGAAGAAAAGCTTTTTTAACTATTAGTGGCGTACCCTGTAATGTGGGAAATAGCCCTGCTATTAGCAATATAGTTACCCTTAATTACATAGCACCGCTATTGGGCGGTACTACACGTTTACAAACCGATACTGCAACTCCAGCGGCAAGTAGCTTATTTTTATGTGAAACTTTTGCCCCCATAACTTTAGCAGTAACTAATGACAGCGGTGGATCAGGTTTGCTTTTAGAACATCAATGGCAAAAAAGTATAAATGAGGGTATTTCTTGGCAAAATGTTCCCGTGAATGGCACCGCCGCTACCCTAAATGTGAGCAGTATTCTTGAAAATACCGATTTTCGTAGACGTACTACCTTAGCGGGTAATACCACTTGCTTTGTGTACAGTAGCATTTTTAATGTTAGGGTAAATAGCTTAAATCCAGGCAACATCTCTTTTAACAATAGTAGCCCATCCAATACCTTAACACTTTGCGCTGGTGCTAGCTATCCTACCATTTTTAGTCGTGTAGATGGTCTTGCACAATACCCTGGACAAGGCACAATACAATGGGTTTGGCAACAATCAATTAATAATGGAACTACTTGGACAGACATAGCACCATTTAGCACCAACCCTAATTTTCCTACACTATCAGGTACCATATCAAGTAGCATGCAACTTAGGCGCATGGCGCAATATACAGACGGTACAGCTACTGCGGCCTGCGCACCACCTAAAGCTGCAGTAACAGGAAATACCGAAAATGTATTGCGCATACTCGTACTCCCAGCGATAAATGGTGGCAGTATAGATGCTGCTGTGACAGCACAATTTATATGCAGTTCAGGCAGTGTACCTGCCCAACTTACCGTAACCGATGCCAACAGCGCCACAGCACTCTATTACCAGTGGGAACGCCTTGATAACAGTGGAGGATGGACACAACTACTTGGTGAAAATGGTAGCTTTTTGACTTTTACAACCACCACAACGCCCACTGCTACTACCAGATACCGTAGAGGGACTTATAATGCTGATCCGCAATTAGGTAATGTCTGTGCCGCATACACCACTAATGAAGCCGTGGTCAACGTATATAGCATTACTAAGGGTACAATTCTCCTACAAGATACTGTGTTATGCGCGGGAGCATCGACCATTATAAGCAATACGCAAGATCCGATTACCAACCCAGCACAGACCATTAGCTACGCTTGGCAATTCACCACTGACGACATTATTGCTATTGCGCCAGGGAGTATTAATTGGACAACAGTGGCTATTAATAATCCAGCGTATAACACGGGTGCGCTATCACAAAGAACTTCGTTTAGGCGCGTGGAACGTTTTGAAAATTGTAGTGACACTTACTCCAATATCGTAACAGTAGCTGTATTACCAAATCTTGAGGCAGGCACAACAGTTCGTACGCTAAATGAAGTCTGCTCAGGAACATCAGGAGGAACGCTCTCTGTAACGCTTACGAATCCACTTCCTGCCAATGTATTTCACCAGTGGTATTCCCGTACAGACCCAAACGCAACCTTCAACCTAATTATTGGTGCTCAAGGCCTTACTTTTGATGTGCCTAACCTTTTCCAGACCACTTATTTTACCCGTAAAACCTTCTATGCAGTAAGCACAGCATGTGCTATTTTTAGCCCTACAGTGGTAGTCAATGTCAACACTTTAAATGCAGGCACCATAACGGGAAGTGACACGGTGTGCGAAGGACAGCAAAATATTTCCCTTGGTTCTACAAGCGCACCAGCAGCGTTGGCTAGTTTTAGTGTACAATGGCAACAGACTATAAATCCGGCAAACCCTAACACTTGGCAAAATATTAATAGCGCTACTAATAATACCTATACCATTCCCCTAGCCCCAAGTCAACAGACACACTACAGACGTAAAATTACGAATACTATATCGGGGTGTGAGGCTTTCTCGAATAGCGTAATTATTGATGTTATTACCTATGAAGGAAATCCAAACATACAATTTTTTGGATTTCAAAACAGTAGCTTGATTACGTTTTGTGGCAATGCCTTACCGCTTATAGTAGGAAGTGCAATTATACCACGTACTAATGAAACTCTGGGCTACAAATGGTACGAATCTGCAGATAATAACGTATGGACGGCTATCGCAGGGGCAACACAAATTAATTATCAACCCACGGCAAAACCTAACATCATTTATTACAAACGAGAAGTAAATATCTCCAAAAATGGCGTCAATTGCCTATTAAAAAGTAATGTCCTTGAAATACTCCCTGCAAATCAAGATTTCATTATAAACACAGGAAGTATTTTTACGACCGATAGTAGTGGAACATCAACAGGGAATAATAGCCAAGTTATTTGTTCTGGCGACTCCCCAAATATACTTGTAGGTGATGTATCTACCGTAACATTCGGAGGGGTTAACCAACCTTTTAGCTACCAATGGTATAGCTCTACGGATGATTTAAACTTTCAACCGGTTACCAATAATGGCAATCAAAAAGATTTAAGTGTGGGTGTAAATTTGACTACCACTACGTATTTTTTTAGAGCTACTTTTCCAACATCGAGTACGGTAAGCTGTACTTCTATTTCCTCAAACAGAATCACGATAACTGTTCCAACAAGCGGAAATTTAGGAATTCAGGGTCAACTACAAAGGGTTATTTGCCCAGGTACACCTATACAGACTTTGACGTCGTCGAGATTAATTGGAGCTACGGAGTTAAGCACCCTTTCTTTTCAATGGTGGCAAAAAATAGGAAATGGAAGCTTTACAACGATTAGCGGCGCTACTAACCAAACTTATAGCCCTGCAACACTAACAACAACTACCTCTTTTAAACGTATTGCAACCTACTTTATTGATACCGATGGCAACGGAACAGCAGACTGCACTGAAACACCTATAGAAAGCAATGAACTCACTTTTACAGTAAACACGGCAAACCCAGGAAAAATTACTTATGCAGGAAACTTAATCAATAGCAATACGGCACAAGTATGTTATGGTACAGCTCCTGAAAAACTAATCACAAATAGTACGGATCCGTATGCTATTGTTGGTGCTACGGCTCTTTTTCAATGGCAAACAAGCCTGAATGGTACTAATTGGAGCAATACAAGTGTAACCACGCAAGACTATAGTTCTCCAGCCCTAACCACCACCACCTATGTCAGAAGGCTCGTTGGCTCTGTTCATAGCCCGTCTAACATAACATGTTGGTCTGACCCCGCAGATTCTAACGTTTTAATATTACAGGTATTTCCAGAATTGCAAAAACCAATATTGAGTTCCACTGTAAATCTGGCCTGTGATACAGCTAGTTCTGTTGGTACTATTACCATCACCAATTTTAGTAGCGCCCCAAGTGTCACCTATACCTGGTTTAGTTCTACAGACGGAGCTATATGGAATGTAGTAACAAACGGCGGCAGCAACTTTACAGGTGATGTATTATCTTTAAATACCCTAGACCAAACTACTTATTATAAAGTAGAAGCAACACAAACCACCACACCAGCCGCATGTAAACAAACGAGTGCTGTTTTAGAAATACGCGTTGTAGCCCTAGATGCAGGCACTATTAGTTTTCAAGACAATAGTGTTCCTGATTTTTACTACCCTACCTGCACAACATCCAATAACAACATCTTTATTTCCTCTTTTAATGGCGCTACTCCAACAGCTCCAAATTTTGAAAGTACTTTAGAGGTTTTTTGGCAGGGACGTTCTAATATGCTAAATGCCACATGGACAGACTTAAATGCTATTCCAAATAATACATTAGTAGGCAATGCCTTACAGGTTTTTGGTACGCTATCTTCAAGTATCTATATTAGAAGAGGGGTTAGAGTACCTACTTCTAATGGCGGTTTTTGTACGAGTTACTCCAACAGTGTTTTTATTGATGTGATTGCCCCAAATACTTTAAATAGTATCAATCCTAGCCTTTTTACTACCGCGGTAAGTTGCCCTGGTGGATCAGATGGTAAAATTGAACTTTTAGCTGCAGATTTTCTACCACCAAGCGCCACCATTACACAAAAGCAACGTGTAGATTTAAGCCTAAGCGGTTTCTTTAAAAGTGGGAACGAGTTTACGGTAAACATCAACGGCATTGCACACGTTTACACAGCAACTAATAGCGATACGAGTCTTGCACTATTATCACAAAATATTGGCAATGCCCTAATCGCTCTAAATTTACCCAACTTAACCATTACCAACAATACAGACGCTACTATTGGTATAGAAAGTACCAATGCCAATAGCTCCTTTTCGATCAGCACTAGTGTAAATAGCACACGAAACATACGTTTTGATTTGGAGTATAAAAGAGGATCACGACCAGAAAACACCTACTCTTGGGCGCGTTTTGTAAACGGATTAATAGACCCTACTTTTAGTAACTTAGGCACCTTAAGTCTCACTGCTGTTTCAGCCGGAAATTACCAACTTACCGTAAGCAATGGCCCTACCTGCAACACCGTTAAATCACCATTTTTTGTTGTTGAAGAGCCCCAAGCTCTCGCTGGGCAAATTACCAACGCAAATAGTGCCGTGGTTTGTGAAAATGAAGCTATTGAACTCGTAGTGAGCAATGCCTCTACCCATACCAATCAGTTATATCGCTGGGAATTTTCTCTAGATAATGCCGCATGGCAAACTTTACAAATTGGCGGATTAGATGTAACCAGTGCCAATGTATCTTTACCTAATATTACCGCAAATACTTACTTTAGACGTGTTTTAAGATTTACAGATGCTACCGGAGCAATTTGTGGCGGTAATTTCCTTACAGCCTCTTATTTGGTGACCCTAAATACAGCTGTACCTGGCGTTATTAAAGCCCTAGAACCCATTGTTTGCGTAGGTAGTATTCCTTTGGCCATAACTACTGATTCTTCGGTTCCTTATAACCCTGCGCTGTATAGTGGCTTTATTTGGCAACGTACCGAAGATTTAACAGGCATCAATCCGCTATGGTTGGTAATTGCGGGAGCCACAGCAGAGAACTTAACCTTTACTGCTCCTTTATTAAAAAGTACCAAATACCGACGAATTGCTATACGCACTATTAGCGGGAAGTCTTGCGAATCAATCCCTTCCAACGAAATTACCATAACCGTAAGGGAAAAACCTAGTATAGCAAACGCCACTATTGCGACTACCGGCCTCACGCCTGTATCTTGCTTTGGTGCTATGGACGGCGCGATTACACTAAACCCATCTACAGATATTGTATTTCCAGTATATCTTGGTAGTCCTAATGCTAATACTGCCCTATACTTATGGCGTAATTTAGACAACCCTAGCTTTAGTGCCAATACCGCTAGTTTAACGGGATTAGGCGGAGGGCGTTATCAATTGCAATTAACCTATGATTTCTGTACCGTATTGTCTGATATTTTTACTATTGTGGAACCTGATGTTCTTGAAATTGATGCCGTTGCGCAATGCGACAACACCCTAACATTGGCTATAGCTGGCGGTAGTGAAAACTACGAGGTTACCCTAACGGCTCCCAATGGCCAACAAACCATAAACTTTAGCAATGGCAATATTAGTTTCAGAAACTTAATTTCAGGCGGAACCTATACCGTTAGCGTTGATGATATAGGTGCTCGTAGCTGTCCCCCATTAACAGAAACCCTTACGGTACCCACCAACTTAATCATTGATGAAGCCACTATAAGTGTAAATAACGCCACTTGTTTTGGTCTTAATGACGGGCGTATTATTTTAAACAATGGCGGTATTACCGTCAGTGGTGGTGTTGCACCGTACAATTATACGTGGACTGCACCTTCCGGCGCTTCATTTATTTCTCAAAATATTAGTGGTTTAGCTCCAGGCACCTACGTACTTTCGGTTAGCGATCAAAGCGGTTGTTCTGCAACTACCAATATTTCCGTAGCCTCTATAGCTAATTTACAGATTACCAATACCCAAGTAACCAATGAATTTTTGACATGTAAAGGAGCTACAAATGCGAGTATTGCGATTCAAATTGCAAGCGATGCCAATAGTACCTTACAGATTAGCTGGTTTAAAAACGGAACTTCATTCGCCTCTAATGTAAGTGCTATAGAAAATTTAGGTGCTGGCAGCTACCGCGTTGAAGTACGCACGAATGCCAATTGTATGGTTGAGGATACTTTTGAAATTATTGAACCAGAAGTGCTTACAGCAAGCCTATTAAAACTTTCTTTAGCTTCTTGTGCCGATGGTGCTGGAAATTCAGTAAGCTTTAACATTCAGGGCGGTACCGCTCCTTATTCTTATAGCTTAAATAATGGCGCTCAGCAAGCCTTGGCTGCCAACTTTTCAATTGCTAATTTACCTACAGGAAGTTATTCGATTACCCTAACGGATAGCAATGAGTGTAATGAAATTTCTATTCCAGTGAGCGTTCCTGAATTAGAACCCCTAGAAGTTAGGGTGGCTAGCGAAGGTGCAATTACACCTGTTCAGTGCGCCTTGGGCGGAAGTATTACCGCGGAAGTTACTGGCGGTACTGCGCCTTATTTTTACATCTGGTCAGGACCAGGCTATAGTAAAACTGGTGCTGATTTAAATGTGATTAGCGATCTTACCAATGCGGGCGCTTATACACTTACCGTTACCGATGCTAACCAATGTTCTAGTACTGCTATTACCGTGCAATTACTAGATGAAAGTGCACGTTTTGGATTAGAGGTTTTTGTTGAAAACGAAAGCTGTAACGCAGCCGTAAATAACAATAGTATTCGCCTTAATGTTACCGGAACGGTTACAAACCCCTTTAACGTTCAATGGGAAATTTGGACCAAAAAAGCGGATCCTAATTGCGTTCAAGACTGTTTTGAGTGGCAACCAGTACCCAATAGCAATGGTCGTTTAAACTTAAACGGACTCGCCATTGCGCGTTATCGTGTTACCTTTAGCGATAGCAGTACGGCAGAATGTAATAGTTTAACTAAAATAATTGAAATACCAGCGCCCTTAATTAGCATTAACCAAACACTATTAAAAGAGCCTACTTGCGATACGCCCACAGGCGAATTTAGTTTTACCATAGAGCAGCGCAATTTAATATCCCTTTTCTTAAATGGCAATTTACTGGCTATAGGTAATGGCACTCTAAACTATGACTCTCGCACTAAAAAATATAGTTTAGTAGGTCTTTCAAGTGGGGAATATACTTTACGAGCCGTAGAACGTATCCAAAACGGCGGTGTTGAAGTAGCAGGCTGCGAAGCTGTAACAAGTTTTATCATTTCGGAATATAGGCCTTTAGCTTACCAAGGGGATACTGATTTCGAAATAGACATTTGCGAATCTACACCTGAATTTACCCTAAATACAGCTGATATTTCAGGAGGTACTCCATTTTTGGACAATCAAGGAAATCCATTTTATAATTATACCTGGTTTGGCCCCAATAATTTTAGCGTCACAGGCGTAGTTACTATTCCTGTTGAAGTAGGGGCTTATAGACTCGAGATTTCCGATGCAGAAGGTTGCCTTGCTGATGCAATCATTTTTACTTTTAAAAACCAATTTGAGGCGATTCAAATAACAAGCACTATAAGTAGGCCTTCTTGTGAAGGAAACGAAAAAAGTGGTGCCATTAACATTACACTAACTGGCGGAAAATTACCATATTCTATTGTGTGGGAAAAAGAAAACAGAGGTGTTAGCGTGGATCCTAATTGCGTTCAAGACTGTTTTGAGTGGCAACCAGTACCCAATAGCAATGGTCGTTTAAACTTAAACGGACTCGCCATTGGGCGTTATCGTGTTACCATTAGCGATAGTAGTACGCCTGGATGTAATAGTGCAACTAAAATAATTGAAATACCAGCGCCCTTAATTAGCATTAACCAAACACTATTAAAAGAGCCTACTTGCGATACGCCCACAGGCGAATTTAGTTTTACCATAGAGCAGCGCAATTTAATATCCCTTTTCTTAAATGGCAATTTACTGGCTATAGGTAATGGCACTCTAAACTATGACTCTCGTACTAAAAAATATAGTTTAGTAGGTCTTTCAAGTGGGGAATATAATTTACGAGCCGTAGAACGTATCCAAAACGGTGGTGTTGAAGTAGCAGGCTGCGAAGCTGTAACAAGTTTTATCATTTCGGAATATAGGCCTTTAGCTTACGAAGGGGAAACTGATTTCGAAATAGACATTTGCGAATCTACACCTAAATTTACCCTAAATACAGCTGATATTTCAGGAGGTACTCCATTTTTAGACAATCAAGGAAATCCATTTTATAATTATACCTGGTTTGGCCCCAATAATTTTGGTATCACAGGCGTAGTT
>Ga0209284_10004446_pt1 | contig 15737 bp, 8 predicted proteins | sample FRY03_FD_187211 | JGI IMG/M metagenome (GOLD analysis project Ga0209284, IMG submission 187211) | Freshwater microbial communities from Lake Fryxell liftoff mats and glacier meltwater in Antarctica - FRY-03 (SPAdes) (version 2) | ecosystem: Environmental > Aquatic > Freshwater > Ice > Glacier... | reverse complement strand
CAGTGGGATGGTTTCACAAGCACGGTGACGCCTGCCGAAGTCAAACACTCTAGACCTTGAACCAGCTCAGATATTGATTAACTTTTTTGATCACACTGGTCCAATCTGCTCGAACAGGCTGTCTAAACAACCGTACTGAAGAATACCAAGGAGAACTGTCTCGATCAGCCAGCCAGCGCCAGTCAGTTGCATATGCATTCAGCATGATCCAAGTGGGTCTGCCCAGCGCTCCGGCCAAGTGAGTCACTGCTGTATCTACTCCAACCACCACATCCAAGTTCTGCATCAGTGCAGCAGTGTCAGCAAAGCTCTGAATACTGCCAGGATACTGTGTGACTCCCAACTCAGCAAGTTCAGCTTGTTGTTCTGTAGTGGCATCTGCTTGTAAATTAATCCATTCGTATTCAGGACCAGATCTTATCATGTCCAGCATGTCTGTAAACGGCACAGCTTTGTGTTGGTTAAGCCACGAGTCTGTGCGTCCACTCCAGCAAAACCCAACTCTCATACGAGTCTTTGGACCCAGGCGCAGTTGCCAAGCTCGAGCCAGGCCAGCGTCAGCATTCAGATAACCCTGTGTACAAGGCAATGTGCTTAGAGTTATGCCTAGAATACCGGGCAAGCTCATAATTGGCACCCAGTAATCAAACTCGCCCATGTCTGTGCCGTAACTGCTGACCTGCTGAATGATTGAACTTGGACCCAACAACGGAATTAATCCGTCAGTGACCTGCAGTTTGATTTCAGCGCCTTGGGTATGCAGATTCCACAAAAATCTCACAAATTGAATGTTGTCGCCGTGGCCTTGTTCTCCCACAACCAGTATGGTCTTGCCAGTTAAATCTTCGCCCTTCCATCTGGGCTGACTGAATTGCGGCTCGGTTCCTGAAAGATGTTCGTAATCCCACCTGGCTTCATAAGCAGGCCACCCGCGAGCATAGTCGCCCATCAGAAGATAAGTTATGGCCAGATTGAACTTTGCTGTGATATTGTGTGGATCCAGCACTGCAGCATGCTGCAAGAACGGCACAGCTCTGGCAGGGTGCCCCAGCTCTCGCATCACATTGCCATAGTTGTTGAACGCAGCAGCAGATTCAGGATCTTGCACAAACGCCTGTGCATAGCAACTCAAAGCCATTTCGGGTTGCTGTTGCGCCCGAAGTTGGTTGCCTTGTTCAATTAAAATGTTGGAATTCATAAAGATATTTACACAGCTTTTTAGCCAGGTCAAAAATATCATTGTGGCTAAATACTTGTCAACACAATACGGTGTTTTATGCGGCACACCAGCCGCGTAGTAGGCTAGAACCTACAGACTTATCTTTAAGGAAACAAACAAAATGGGTCGCCCTTTAAAAATTAAAAAAACATCCTCAGTCGACATTGGCTTTAACGGTGTAGCTACACTTACAGCATCAGTTATGCCTGAAACTCTGTCAGGCACTGAATACCTTGGCGTCGTAGGCGGTAATAACGGATCAGGCGAATCTGCATCTTATCCTATTATAAAATGTCGTGTGCGCATTGCTGGTCAGAGCGAAGCTGATGGTTACATTATACGTCAAAAAGGATCTAGAGCATATCTTGTGTCTGATGGCTCCAATACTGGCGTCTGTGTATTAGCTGACGAAGCTGATGGTGCTTTGACAGCAGGTAACATGAACATTACCTTTACACTTGGTGATAGCACAGCCGTGAATATTGCTCGCCTGACTAATCGTTATGCGTTAGACTACAGCAACAATCGATATTTGGTCAACTTCTTCACAGACGAAGGAACTCAAATCAAGAGTGGTACTGCTGGTACTACATTAGAGATAGGCATTGTAGAAAACTACACGTCTTAATTGATCTAGCACCTGAATCCTCTCAGCTACATACTGGGAGGATTTTTTTTATGACTATAGCATTTGTATTGGGAAATGGACAGAGCCGACTAACATTGGATCTAATAGAACTAGCAAAAGTAGCACCTGTGTACGGATGCAATGCATTGTTCAGAGAATTTGAACCAGCAGTGCTGGTCAGCACAGATGTACCTATTAGCAAAGCCATACAAGAATCGGGCTACAGCAAGCAGCATGTGCATTACACCAGAAAGCCTCTGCCTGATCTGGGTGCAAAACGAATACCGCAACAGTATTATGGGTTTAGCTCAGGACCCACGGCTGTTGGGATTGCAGCAATTGACCGACATAGAAAAATATATCTACTGGGGTTTGACATGGGTCCAACCACAACTGGGCATTTTAACAACGTGTATTCAGACACTGAGTTTTACAAAAAGTCTTCAGCTACTCCCACATATACCGGAAACTGGGTACGCCAATTAAGCACAATTGCAAAAGATTTCCCAAAAACACAATTTGTACGAGTACAAGGCACTACCACATCCGGCATTTTGGAACTATCAAACATACCAAATCTGAGTCATATGTCGATGGTAGACTTTATTGACCGCATAAATAACACAAAGGATCTCTAAATGTCTATCTATAAGCGTGTTGCTGGTAATCTTATAATTCAAACCGTTGGTGCAACGGATACTGTGACCTTTGAAGGGTTAACTGCTAACACCGCAACGGTAATCATCAACGGCGATTTGACAGTGTCGGGTAATGCCAGTTTAACTGGTAACATTTCCGGCGACAAAATATTCAACGGCACCACATCAATTGAGATCCCATCTTCTGGCAGCAACGCACTAATATCTGTCAACGGTACCAGTAATGTGTTTGTTGTCAGCAGCACTGGTGCAAACATCACAGGAACTGCTAATGTAACTTCTACTCTAGAAGTGGGTGCCAACATTACCGGCGCTAATTTAAACACAGCAGGCAACGTTTGGATTGCCAGAGATGCTAGCGCAGGACAGCCCACTATTAGATTTACTGATACTGACATTGAAGTTGCAGACGGACAAACATTTGGTTCTTTAGAGTGGTTTACCAGCGATGATTCAGGCACCGGAGCCCGAGTCACTGCAGCAATTCGAGCAGTGGCTGCAGGCACACTGGGAAATGCAAACATTCAGATTTTAACTTCGTCAGGCGGTGCAGCAGCCACAACCAAAGTTACAATTGACAACATTGGTAACGTAGGTGTTGCCAACGCAGCCCCATTACACAAAGTTGCAGTAACTGGCACAATTTACGGATCTCAAACACTGACTATAGTTGGTAACGTCACAGGCGGAAACTTGCTGACAGCAGGATCCTCTACTGCTACCGGTAATGTACAAGGCGGCAATATTAGTACAGTTGGTCTAGTAACTGTAACTGGCAATGTCACAGGTGGTAACTTGATTAGTTTAGGATCAGTTACTGCAGGAGCAGCAGGAATCACTGCTACCGGTAACGTGCGCGGCGGTAACTTGGTTAGTGATGCTGCTATTGTGGCAACTGGAAACATTGATGGATCTAACTTGTTTACTCAAGGTATAGTCACTGCCACTGGCAATGTTCAAGCTGGCAATCTAGTAACTGCAAACACAGTATTTGCTACCAACGCTGTGATCAGCGGCTCCAGCAGCGGCACAGGAATTGGTGTAGAAAATATTGTATGGCAAAGCACCGATGCTACTGTTTCGTCAGCCACAATGGCCAACGTGGGAGTGCTGACTTTCACAGCTCTGGAAAACCAAGCCTACAAGTTTATTGCCTACATGTCAGTTGTTCCAGTTGGGTCAACTACTACAGCATTTTCTGTGTTGTTTGACAATGGGTCTTGCGACTACACAGTAGAAACACAGGCTACTAGTGCCAGCGCTTGGGCAGTGGCAACATCAACCACAAGCAACACCACAGGAACCACTCAGAGCATGACTGGAACCACAGAACGCGCCGTACGCATTTCAGGAACTTTTGCACACACTGGCAACACAGACGTTTCAATTCGTGCACAAACCAGCGCAGCAGATCTCACAGTTAACACAAACGCATACATTACATACACCAGAATTGGTTAAAATGTATTCGTGTTCTTTTGGTAAATACTCCAGAGGACCATGAATATCTATGTCACAACAAATAATTGATATTGGCGAAGACGCCAATGACGGAACTGGTGAATCCCTGCGCAGTGCGTTCAATGCAGTAAACGAAAACTTTTCAGAAGTATATGCTGCTGGTCCTGTTGGATCTAACGTAGTAATTGCTGGAAATACAGTCACGGTAACAGGCACCAATAATAATTTGGTGCTAGCTGCCAACGGAATTGGTAACATTCAAGCCAACAGCACTATTATGCCCAGCGTCGATGCGGTGTATGATATTGGTTCCCCAAGCAACAGAATAGACACTGTATATGCTACATATTTTGTAGGCAATGGCTCGTTGCTGACCGGAATTGCAGGCGGCGGCGGTGGCGGCAATGCTATCACCAATGGTGATACAAATGTGTCTATTCCGGTGATCAACGGCAATGTTTCAATCACAATTGATGGCCGCGGCAATGTATTAGTAGTTGAACGCTTTAACGTGGTGCTGAATGCAAATCTAGTACCAGGTGCCAATGTTACTTACAGTTTAGGCACAGCAAATGCAGCTTGGAAAGACTTGCATTTATCCAACAGCACAATTTATTTAGGTAACAGTACAGTACAGTCCAATGCTACTTCTTTTACACTAACAACACCAACAGGCGGAGCACTAGTACTAGCAGGAAGCGGTATAATATCTCCTTATGCCAATGCTAATGTAGCAGCATATTTGCCCACCTACACCGGCAAAATCACAGCTGGTAACATCAGCGCTACTGGTAACGTAACTGGTCAATATATCATTGGTGACGGCGGCTTTCTAAGTAACGTTGTGTTCACCGGCAACGTAGCAGTGAGTCAACTGGGTAACGGCACAACTGTGCTCCGTGTTGAAGGCTCCGGCGGCAATATAAGTACCACAGTGGGTGGTGTTGCTAACGTTCAAGTTAGTACTCCAACTGGTGTTGAAGTAACCGGTAACATCAGCGCCACTGGTAATATTGTAGGCAATTACATTTTAGGCAACGGTAGTCAACTAAGTGGTCTTCCAGAAACTTATGCCAACTCAAACGTAGCAGCATTTTTGCCTACATACACAGGCAACATCACTGCAGGCAATCTAAGCGTTACTAGCAACATTGTTGTTGGAAATATAGGGTCCACAGGCAATATTGACACTATTGGAAATATCAGTGCACAAGGAACAATTAATGCTACTGGTAATATTACTACTCTAGGATATTTTGTAGGAAATTTTACAGGTAATGTAACTGGAAACGTATCAGTAGCTGGATCAAACACCCAAGTACTATTCAACAATCTGGGCAATATAGGTGCAGTACCGGGCCTAACTTATGATAAAGATTCCAACACAGTTACTGTACTTGGTGTAGTTAGTGCACAAGCAAATGTGATTGGTGGTAACATTGTCACAGCAGGCATAGTTGATGCTGTTGGAAATATTACTGGTGGCAATATCGGCACAGCTGGACTGGCAACTGTTACAGGTAACATCACTGGCGGTAACTTGATCACCAGTGGCATTGCAGATGTAACAGGTAACTTAACTGCAGGCAACATCGGCACTGCTGGCACAATTAATGCTACTGGTAACTTAGTTGCAGGCAACATCAGCACTGCTGGCACAGTTAATGCCACAGGAGATATCACTGGTGCTACTGTAACTGCACCGCAAATTATAACCAACAACATTAGATCTGACGATTCAAGTTTTGTAAATGTTGAAGATGGATTGAATGTTGAGCAAGGGCTGACTGTTAACGGTACCATCAATTCTGTCGGTAATATCACAGGCAGTAACATCAGCACTGCAGGCTTAGTGATTGCAACTGGCAATATTACCGGTGGTAATCTGATCACAGACGGAACACTGGTGTCAACTGGAAATGCCACTGTTGGCAATCTAAGTGCAGTCACTGTTGTGGCCACAACTGGTAATATTACAACAGTAAATTCCACAACACTAAACGCTGCTGATGCTAATTTGACTGGCAACATTGCCGCAAGCGGTACAGCTAACGTAACAGGTAACCTGTTTGCTGGTAATATCGGTACCGTAGGCACAGTTGTTGCAACTGGCAACATAATAGGTGGCAACATAGTAGCTGGTAATATCAGTACCGTAGGCACAGTTGTTGCAACTGGCAATATCTCAGGTGGCAATATTAGCACCAATGGTATTGCCAGCATAACAGGCAATTTGACAGCTGGAAATATTGGTACAGCAGGAACTGTTGATGCAACCGGCAACATCACAGGTGGTAACTTGATTACTGCCGGTCAATTATCAGCAACTGGTAATGCAACTGTTGGTAATTTAAGTACAACAACATTGGTTGCCACAACTGGCAATATCACAACAATAAACGCAGCCGATGTTAACCTAACTGGTAATGTTGCTGCAGGTGGCACAGCCAACGTAACAGGTAATTTAGCAGCAGGCAATATTAATTCAACTGGCAATATCACTGGTAGTCACTTTATTGGTAACGGTAGCCAACTAACTGGACTGCCTGCAACTTATTCAAATGCTGATGTATCGACTTATCTAGCCAGCGGCACTAACGCTGCTAATATTGTAACAACTGCTAATATCAGTGGTAGTTACTTGTTCGGCAACGGTTCACTTATATCTGGATTGCCTGCTAATTACGGCAACACTCAAGTTGCATCATATTTGCCAATCTACACTGGCAACCTGGTTAGTCTAACTGGCAACGTGACAACCACTGCCAATATCAACGGTGGTAATGTGGTTGCAACTGGCAACCTCACCGGTAGTTACTTTATCGGTAATGGTAGTCAACTAACCGGCGGCTACGGCAACACTGAAGTTGCAGCATATTTGCCCACCTACACTGGTAACTTAAACAGCTTAACTGGTAATGTAACAACCACTGCCAATGTCAACGGCGGTAACTTGAGCATAACAGGTGCAGTTGCTGCTGGTACAATCAGTGCCACAGGTGACGCAGCATCTGGCAATTTGTCAGTTACTAACAATATTAGTTCTGCTACACTAAACACAACTGGTAACGCAACCGTTGGCGGCGACTTGATTGTAAACGGAAACGTATCGTATGTCAACGTTTCAAATCTAAGTATAGAAGATCCGGTAATTTCAATTGGTCGTGGTGCAAATAATGCTCCATTGGTTACAAACGACAACAAGGACCGGGGCGAACAACTTTGGTATTTTACTGACGCTGAAAAATCGGCTTTTATAGGTTACGATAATTCAGGGTCAAAAATAATTGTTGCAGCAAACGTATCAATTACTAGTGAAATAGTCACAGTCAACGACTACGGAAATACTGCGCTTGGTAATTTGGAAGCAACTGGCATAGTTGCCACAGCAAACATTGCAGGCGGCAACTTGGTCACTGCTGGTACAATTACTGCAACAGGTAACATCATCACTGACGGTTATTTTGTTGGTAATTTCTTTGGTAATATTACTGGTAACATTACAGTACCCGGAGCAAACACTCAGATGTTGTTTAATTCCAATGGAAACATTGGTGCTACAGCAGGACTCACATTTGACAATGTTTCCAATGTGATGTCAGCAGTTGGAAACATTGTTGCTGGAAATGTTGTCACTGGCAATGCTGCAGTTACTGGGTTAATTAGTGGTGCTAATTTAGAAATCACAAACACAATTACTGCGGTGACACTACGCGGAGACCTAATAGGTTCAGTATTTGCTGACGATTCTACATTGATTGTTGATGCAATTGAAAATATACTGTATGCTAACTCTGCTGTAATTGCTGGCAATATAAATGTTGCTAACCTTAATTCAGGATTTATTAGTGCCACTGGCAACATTGACAGTGTAAACATCAACACAGAAAACGTCTTTGCTGACTTAGTCACTGTAGTTGGCAATGTTACAGGCGGTAACATCAACACTGTTGGCAACATTGCAAGCGGCAACGTTAGCACTACATTGGTTGCAGCCACTACTATAAGCGCAACTGGCAACATCACTGGTGGCAACATTGACACAGGTGGACAAGTTATTGCAACTGGTACAATCACAGGCGGTAACTTAATTACTGCCGGATTGATCAGCGCCACAGGTAGCATTGATACTAATAGCACAATCACTGCCATTGGTAACATTGAAGGCGGTAACATTGTGACATCAAACACTATTACTGCACTAGACATATTTGCTAGTGGAACGTTCAGTGCTGTTGGTAACATAGCTGTTGGCAATGTCAACACTGGTGGATTGATAACTGCTGCAGGCAATATCACCGGTAGCAATTTGATAACAGCAGGCAGTGTTACTTCTACTGGAGTAATTGTTTCAGCATCCACAATTACTGGCAGTAATTTTATATCTAATGCAGAAGTAAGTGCAGCAGGCAACATCACTGCAGCAGGCAATGTACTTGCTACTAACTTTGTTGGTAATTTAGTAGGTAGCTTAACTGCCCCAGGAGCAAATACTCAACTAATATTTAATGAGGCCGGCTTGTTAGGTGGCACAACTGGACTGGTGTTTGACTATGCAGGCAATGCACTAACGGTTGGCGGCAATATCGCAACTGAAAATGGCGGTAACCTTAATGTAGCAGGCTCATTAAGCACAGTTGGTAATATCACAGTTAGTACTGGCAATATCAACGGTGGCAACATACTTGGTACATTTGTTGGAATTACTGGTAATGTTAACGGCGGCAATGTTAACTCAAGTGCAGTAATCAGCGCCACAGGCAACATCACAGGTGGCAACATTGACACAGGTGGAAACATCAGCGCTACTGGTAACATCACTGCCACAGCAAACATAATTGGTGGAAATATCAGTACAGCAGGTGCTGCTACTGTAACTGGTACAATCACAGGTGGCAACGTTGAAACTGGCGGATTGATCAGCGCTACAGGCAACATCACTGGTGGCAACATTGACACAGGTGGACAAGTTATTGCAACTGGCACAGTCACTGGTGGAAATATTGTCACAGGTGGATTTATATCTGCAACTGGCAACATTGACACAAGTGGAAATATCAGCGTAACCGGCAATATTAATTCTTCTGCAGGCATTGTTGCTGTGGGAAATATTGCCGGCGACAATTTAACTGTCAGTAGCGATTTGATTTTTGATCAACTTGATAGCAGAGTATATGCTGACATGAGCAATGCTGATCATTCTAAACGTTTGATATTCCAAACTAGCACTGCTAATAGTAATACTATGGTTGCTCTCATGCCAAGCGGTACTGGAACTGCTGCAAATTTTGTAGCATACAGCACGCCAGATATAGCAAATGCCTCTGTGATGTATATTGGGCATGGTGGCGCCATGAATCAGGTCAGACTCCAGAGCACACGAATGTCAGCTGGTGGCGCATTTTTGCCAATTGTTTTCATGACCAGCAACGAAGAACGCATGTATGTGCAAACTGATGGAACTGTCAGTGTGGTTGGAAATGTCATTGCAGGTGGTAATGTTAGCGCTGGCAACTTGTCTGCTACTAACTTGACCCTGACAGGCAATATAGCAAACGTAGTAAACATCAACGCTACAACCTCCATAAATATTAACGGAAACCCAGTTGCAACAGTAGACGATGCAACAGCATTGGCAATAGCATTAGGATAATAGAATGGCAAATACTTTTACAAGAAAACTCAGCAGATTAGTTGGTACCACTGCTGTGGACGTTGGCAGTTATACTGTAGGCGTTGATACAACCACAATTGTGGTAGGACTATCTGTGACAAATCGAACAGGCGGGGCAATCACAGCCAACGTGTTTATTCAAGACGTAGGAGCTGCTAACACCTATATAGTGATGAATGCACCTGTTAGTTCAGGTTCTAGTCTTGTGGTAGGCGGTGGCGACCAAAAATTGGTATTGCTTGAAGGAGACACAGTGTATGTACAGAGCAGTGCAAGTTCAAGTCTTGACGCTGTGATGAGCATAATGGAAATTACCTAATGAGTTATATTGGACTTAACCCACAACAGCAGTTGCTGAATTCCAGCACTGAATTTTTCAGTGGTGATGCAGCAACTGTTGAGTTCTTTCTTTCACGAAGTGTATCGTCAGCTAGTGACTTAGATGTTATGGTTGGTAATGTTGCACAACGTCCGTTCGTAGACTATACTGCACAGAATGTTTCTATGCAGTTTACATCAGCGCCGGCAGCCGGAACCAACAACATCACAGTTACATTCCGAGCAGGCGCACTAAACTCATTAAACTTAACTGCCAATGCGTTTGGAGCAGGTACCATAGGACAACCGGCAGTATACAGTGTAGCAGCCAACAACACAGGCATATACTGGCCCAATGCTACCACAATGAATGTGACAGTGGCTGGCAGCTCCAGAGTTCAATTCAGCAGCAATATTAATTCAACCAGCAACATCACAGGTGCACTTACAGTATCGGGGGGTGCAGGCATTACTGGCAACATAAACACCAGCGGTTTGGTAGCAATAACCAATACACTTAACAGTGCAAACATCAACTCGGGTGCACTCACTGTGTTAGGTGGCGCAGGTATTGTAGGCAACCTCAACATTGGCGGCGACATTACCTGTGTGGGTGACTTCACAGTTAACGGAACATTTACCACAACAGGAACCGACGCTTTGGTAGTTGAGGATCCTTTTGTGTTCTTGGCAAATGCCAACCCAGGTGACAGCTTTGATACTGGCATAGTATCACAATACACCGAAGCTGGCATCACTAGATACACTGGATATTTCCGAGATATCACAGACGGCAAATATAAATTGTTTGGCAACTTGACAGTCAAGCCAACCACAGTGGTTGACACCGGCAACGCCAGCTTTGAACTTAATCAGCTAGTAGTGTCTCAGTTGACGGCAACTGGTAATGTTACTGGTGCATTCTTTATTGGTGATGGATCAGCACTGACTGGAGTTTCATCTGACACCACACAAATTTTCAACTCAGGAAGTTTGGTTGAAATTGCTACACCAAACGGCAACGTTGTTTCTAATGTAAACAGTGCTACTATCAGCGTGATCAGCAGTGCTGGATTAGGCATTACTGGACTTATTACTGCTACTGCTAACATCAGCGCCACAGGCAATGTGCTTGCTGGGAATTTAAGCACAGCAGGCCTAGTTACTGCAACTGGCAACATTGTGAGTGCTGCTAATGTGAGTGGTGGTAACTTGTTAACAGGTGGCGGCATAACTGCAACAGCCAACATTACTGGAGGTAACCTAACTACTGCAGGACAAGTCAGCTCAGGCAGCAATGTAACCGGCAGCAACTTAAAGACTGCAGGTATTGTGAGTGCCACTGGAGATGTGTTTGGCAACAATTTCTCAGCCACAACTGCTGTTAACGCATCAGGTAACATCACTGGTGGAAATCTTATCAGTACTGGTACAATTGATGCAACAGGTTCAATTACATCTAGTGGGGGTGGGCTTAGTGTAACAGGCAACGTCACTGGCGGCAATGTTAATACAGGCATTTTGAGTCTGAGTGGAAACATTATTACTGCCGTAAACACAACAAGCAATATTACCACCACAGCCAACATTGCAGGCGGTAACATTGTTTCTTCGGGCTTGTTACAAGGTGCAACTTTAAATGCCAGCGGCGCTGTGACATTTTCTGGAACAGCCACAAACATTGCAGTTGGAACTAGCCAAACAACAGGCACTATCACGTTAGGCGGTACTTCCCAGACAGGAACTATCAACATTGGCAGATCTACCGGAACTCAATCTTTGATTCTAGCCAATGGGGCGGTTGCTTCCGGTAACCTTAAAACTGTCAGTGTCGGCGAAGGCGGAGCTGCTGGTTCTACAACAACAATCGCAGTGGGACCAATCACCGGCGCCGGCACCGGAGCTGTGACTTTTAACACAGGCACAACTGTTACTATTGCTAGTACGTCAGGATCGGCACTGAGTGTAGCAGGCAACGTAACGGGCGGCAACCTAAAAACATCTGGAATCACAATTGGTGCTAGTGCAGTCACTGGGGTGGCTACTCTTTCTGCAACAGGCACAATAACAGGTGGCAACTTATCAACTGCCGGTACAGTAAGTGCAACAGGCACAATAACAGGTGGCAACTTATCAACTGCCGGTACAGTAGGTGCAACAGGCACAATAACAGGTGGCAACTTGTTAACCACTGGCTTGGTCAGCGCAGGCGGCACAGTACTTGCAATCGGCAATGTCACAGGCAGCAACTTTATCACTGCTGGATTGATAACTGCTACTGGGAACATCACTGCCACAGCCAACATTGCTGCTGGCAACATCGGCACTGCTAATTTGGTAAAAGGTGGCACAGTTAGTGCTACTGCCAACGTGATTGGTGCTAACATACAAGGCGGAACACTAAGCCTAAGTGGCAATGTGATCAGCGGCTTGAACATGACCACGCAGATTGTTAGTACTGCCAACATCACCGGCGGTAACATTAACACAGCAGGGCTTAGTACAGCCAGTAGATTTGTGTCCAACATAGCATCAGGTACAGCACCGCTCACAGTGGCATCCACCACAGTGGTTAGTAACCTTAACGCTGATTTGTTAGATAGTCAACAAGGTAGTTATTACCTAAGTGCCAGCAACTTGAACGCAGGCACAGTGCCCAGTGAACGACTAGCAGGTTCTTATGCAATCAGTATATCAGGATTAGCTGCCACAGCAACCATACTAGCAACAACACGTGCAATTAACGGAGTTAACTTCAATGGGTCTGCTGCTATCACAGTTGATCCTCAAATTGATGATGACGAAGCTACCAATGCCACACGTTACATTACCTTTGTGGATAATTCAACGGCTGGCTTCAAACGGTTGAATGAAGACAGTACATTAACTTATAATCCAAGTTCTGGTACATTATCTGCAACTATTTTCAGCGGTGTTGCAACAACTGCACGCTACGCCGACTTGGCAGAGATGTACTGCGCAGACCGTAGCTACGAACCTGGTACAGTGTTGAGTTTTGGCGGAGACCAAGAAGTCACAATCAGTCCCACAGCAGGCGACGCTCGAGTTGCAGGCGTAGTTTCTACAAACCCTGCACACTTGATGAACTCAACCCTGGATTGTGCACATGCTGTTGCAGTAGCGCTAACTGGACGAGTTCCTACTCAAGTAAAAGGCACAGTGCGCAAAGGTGATATGATGATCAGCGCCCTGGGAGGGTATGCACAAGCATGTGCTACTCCAACAATGGGCACAGTGATTGGCAAAGCACTTGAAGATTTTGACGGAGAAACCGGCACAATTGAAATTGTTGTTGGTAGAATGTAAGGATAATAAATGGCATACTTAGGTAATACACCTCAAATTGGTCAGTACCGTAAAATGGACAACCTGACCTTCAACGGGTCGACACAGACATTCAACATTGAAGTTGGCGGTGTTAGTTTTAACCCACCTACTGCATTTTCAATGATTGTGGTACTAAACGGAATACCTCAGAACCCTGGTGTTGATTTCAGCATCACAGGAGCAACACTTAGTTTTGCTGTGGCACCAGCAGAGAACACACCGTTCTTTTCACTGTTGTTCGGAGATACGCTATATACTGGCACACCGAGTGATGCCACAGTGACCAACAGCAAAGTTGCAGACGGTGCAATCAGCTACGCTAAACTTGACGAAAACGCTCAGTCTAGATTGCTAGCTAATCAAATAATATTTGGAGTTTAATAAAAATGGCAAGAAAACGACTATACGATTACGTATTCACACCGGGTACAGCAGGACTAGGCACTGTCAAAGTACCAGGGCGCTACGGTCTTGCAGACTTTTTGGCAATATACGATACTACCCTTAACGTCAACATTTTTAACTTTGCTGACAATACCAAAGGTGGTTCAGTGAGTTATTCTCCTGGTGAAACCAGTGATTTCCCCACAGCCTACGATGGTGTTACTACGCTAAATCTAGACTTCAGTACTAATACACTGGGCTCTAGTGATTCTGTTGCAATTTATGTTGAAGGAATTGACTTAGAAACCAGGATGTGGGCATTTGGAGAAGACGCAATTGGACGTCAACGTGTGTCTAATCCCGAAGCGCTGATTGATGCTGACTTTGAATACGGTCTGCAAAACACCAAGTGGCAGAACTTTTCAGTCAACAACAACATTCCTGGATTCTACGACGACACAGGTGCTGACTTGGTAATTGCTACCAATGGGTATGTTTCTTTCCTTGCAGGCGATGACACGCTTACTAGCAACGTAGACACAGCAGTTCGATTAAATAACCCAGGAGAACCACAATGGGTTAACAATGACTTTGCGTTAATAGTCAGTCAAACACAAGGTAACACTGCAGCATTTACTTCAACCTATACCACAGCTGATGTATTAAGTCCTCAGGAACGACAGTTTCATGTGGCCAGTTCAACTGGGATTGTAGTTGGAGATCTTGTGGTTATTATACCAAGACCCAGCACCGGCGGAACTACTATTGTGACTGGTATCACCAGCACAGCAACTACCACAGTTGTGGTAACTGATGCTGCTGCAGCAGGAATAGTAGATGGCACTTATATCATTGTATTAACCAACACTGCTGGGGTGTATGAAACTATGGCGGTGACCAATGTCAGCGCCAATACACTTACAGTTGTACGCCAGACTAACAAATCCAACGGCAGCGATGTCAACATTGACGCTGGAAAAAACGTTTATGTAGTTGCTGATATTGAAGTGGCAGCAGTTATTGAAGTCCCTAGTAGTACTATAATTGATGTTGATCGTGGATGGTACAACATTCCTTCAGTTGCAAGTGCAGCAGCAGGTACTATTATTCAAAAGCTAAGTGGAAATGTTGAGCTGGTTGAACACACTGGTTCAAGTCTCACAGTCAACGGAGCCCAGACTATATCACGAAGTGCATATGGTACCACTGCATTGACCACAGCAGGAGTAGGTTCTTTGTTTGTACGAATGACCGGATCATACAACACATCCAGCAGTGCTGACCTACAGATTATAGCAGTTAATGCACTGGATCACGGTGTACCTGAATTTGGTTATGTAAACTCAATCAACCTGGAACAAAGCCAAGCTGAAGGTGTTAGTATCGTTACCGATCAAGGATACAACGCCAACAATTTTGCGTTTATCCCGTTTACTCCGGTGTCAGCACCAGCAGTTGGTTTTCCTTTAAATCGGACCGATACTATTCTACGTCAAGCATACCCATTTACCGGTGCTGACCTTGATGTGCTCGGCATTGCAGCTGATGGTGGAGATCCGGCAACAATTACAGTGACCACTCGTTATGCACACGGTCTAGTGCCCGGAACAGTAATTATTGCCAACTTGACTTCTGGTACAAATTACGACTATGCTACTCGCAACAGTTTTGTGTTGAGTGTGCCTAGTACTACTACATTTACGTACATAGCCAAGCCGGGTGCAGCAGTTTCAGGCGCATTAGTTGGAAGCATATTTGTTCGCACTGCGGCCACGTTTGCACCAAGACCGTTTGACGGCGGTGTTATTATGAGTGCAGGTTCTCCTACTCGCGGTGCAAGCGCTGTTCGACAAACTAAAAAGTACTTTCGATACCAGTCTGGTAAGAGTATATTGTTTACATCTGGTACCATGCTCAAGCCCACATTTGATATTGTGTCAATAAGTGCCGCAGGTACTGCAGTTGGCAGTGACATCACAATTGAAACTGACATTGAACATGGATTGAATCCTGGTGCCGGTATACGAGTGATAGGGGTTGACGACA